>JAEEGK010000733.1_pt1 | contig 81182 bp, 80 predicted proteins | sample 8958771 | NCBI WGS metagenome assembly JAEEGK01 (sample SAMN16246547, study PRJNA631951) | gut metagenome | biome: gut microbiome; feature: rumen; material: SC-attached | host: Bos | place: Iran: Karaj | collected 2018-10
TTATATCTTGCTTATTCCATAATGTCTGATTATTCTTTTCATTTCTCTTTACATTACTTATACTAGTTTGATATATCTTACTAGGTATATCAACATTAGCAAACTCTGGATAATACAAGATATTATCATACACATCTAGTATGAATTCGTCTATATCTGTAATCTTCTTAATATAAGCAAAGTGAGTTATTAATGGTATACAAAAATTCATCATTATACTCATATGCAACAATATCTTTGCATGTTCATTGTTATATTGTAACTGAGGATTAGATATAGACTTATAGTTTAATTCCAAACTATAGTTTCTTTCAACCATCTTTCTTATTTTATTCATAAGACTTTGTTGTATAATATATCTATTTATATCAAGCATAAATGCATTTATATCGTATTCAGGATAACAATCCATAGTAAACTTTATTTTAGCCATATTTGTAAAGTATTCTAATTCTTTATCATAATACTTTTCAAAATAATTAGCATATAAGCAGAAATGATTTCTTATATCATCACTATTATAAGATTTCTTAGTATTTACTATAAAGCAATTTAGCATACTTGAATTAGCATTATTAGATAACTGGAATAATTTATCTAATGGAGCTATGATTAGATTCTTAGAATTAGTAAATATAGTATCCTTATTCTGTGGTTGCCATTCATCCACTAACGGGATATTATTAGTATCTTTTGTATTCATAATATTATCTACCTCTGTTATTACTAAAATCTTTTAAATCCATATCCTTATCCATATCAAATCAATTATATAGTATATAATCAATTTTATTTTTTTGGAGAACTTTTAGTCTTTTTAATAAGATTTGTTCTCTTTATAGACTTTATAGTTTTAGTTGTAGCAACTTTCAAGCTAGTTTTAGATAGATTTGCTTTATCTTCCTTAGTAAGATTTTTACTAAGGTTCTTAAAAACATCTTTACTTACTACAATATCTTTCTTTTTGGAATAATGTTTTCCTTCTTCTTGCCTATCCCTTATCTTATCATCAGCTAATTCTATATTCTCTAATAAGAATTTAGAATCTAACTTCTTTGCTTCTACTTTGAATCTTGATATCTTGTTCAATTTTCTTTCTTTCATTATGAGATAAGCAAAATATATAGCTTTCTCATAACTAATTTGTTCAGTAGGGTTCTTCTCATCAGGCTGTTTCTTTAATGCTTCTTTACTCATTCTTGATTTTAGTTCATCTATGAATAAATCATTCTTAAAGAATACATATGCAAATGTAAATACAAAGTTAGGATCATTGGAGAAGAACTTTACATTGAACTTGAATAAGTCATCATAATATCCTGTTTTATTAGTAGGGGTAAATTTTAATACTACATCATAATAGAAATTGTGTACTATCTCGCTAGGTACTTTTATATATGCCCAAAAGATATTTTTACTTTCTTCTGTAAAGAGATAATAAGTTACTTTACCATTCTCTCTAAGCATAATATTATCAAACTTACGCTGATAATTAGCCTTTATTAATTCTCTAGTAGATGCATTTAATACTGCATTTGTTTTTAATGCAGGATTTAATATGTACTGCTCTAATGACATTTCCATATGAATTTACCTCCTAATACAATGGTGATATTTGAATAGAGGTGAAAGTATTACTACTCTCACCTCTAATGCAAATATAAAAGATAAGGAATACAAAAATTTTAGTAATAGTTGAGTTTGGGTGCCTGCACAAGTAACTGATTACATGTTGCCATCTTACCAATGATCTTAGATATAGTATCTAATACTTGGATATCAAGCATAATTGCACATTTAACATTTGTTCCTTTATTATCTTTATTAGGAAGTTCTCCAGAAGATATATCAAAAGGAGCATCATTCTCAAGAGATGCATATACATATTCATCTACTGTTTCTTCATCTCTACATACAGTACCATATAGTATTTCAGAGATATTGAAATAAGCATTAAAGATGGTCTTGGCGATCTCTTTAGATTCTTCACTCTTATCTGATGAAGTAAGATTAATATAAGCAGCTCTTAATCCTTCAAAGTTTGCTGCGTATCCAACACCAAACTTTAATGATGATTTGCAGTTCTTAACAGCATCTTCTACAAGATCTTTTGTAGCATCTCTATCTGCTATAGTGACACCGCCTACTAATAATTCTGCCATGTTAGCTTTAAGAGCAGATAATCTCTTCTTTAATAATCCAACATGAACAGGATTTTCATCTCCTGCATTTTCTGCTTCTTTAATCTCTGTCTCTAAGAATCCTACCATAGATGTATATACAGGATCTTCAATTACATTTCCATTCTCATCTTCCTTATGCATATGCTTAGGATTAATGAACTTGGTCTTCTTATTATCTGCTACGATTAATTCACAAGTACCATAGAAATTTTCTGCAACTGTTTCAAATGTAGCAGCGATTCCTGCAGCTTTATCTCTCTCATATACCTTAGGATCAATATACTTCTTAATATCTTTGCATTCACAGAGATTAGCAATATCATTCATAATTAATTCATCACTAGCTACTACATTGGTAATGATTAATACAGGTGGTTTATTAATTTCTGCATGTGCTGCATTAAAGTTATAAAGAATATTTGTTAATTCTTTAAGTGTAGTAGAAAGATCTCTGCTTACTCTAGGACAAGTAATTACTGTAGGAATAGGATCTTGTTTCTTCTTTAATCTTTCATAGATATTATTCTGTAATATGCTCTCCAATAATCCAATCTGATTTATATCATCAATAGGATCTACAAAGTGATACAATCTAGCATTATGAATCTCACAAGTGTTATTCTCTGTATTATTAATATATACAGGATTTTCCATTCCTTCTGTAATAGTAAATCCATCATATACTTTAATAATAGTATTTTCATTTGTAGAGATTCCTACAGATAAATCCATATCCATACCAAACTGATCATATACAGATTTAATATTAGTAGCAATATCTTCATTTCCATTAGTAGATATCATAGAGATGTCATATACATCATCTATAGTAGCTTCTCTCTTTCTCTCAATAATAAGCTTCTTAATATTATCTACTTCTTTATCAAATAATCTCATTAACTTATACGGAGGAATGTTATACTTATTCTGTATATCAATCAATCCATCAAAGATTAATGATGAGAGAATAACTGTAGATGTCGTTCCATCACCTACTTCATTGTCTACTCTCCTTGTTATCTCAATTAACTCTTCTACAATAGATGCTTCTAATGGATTAGAGTTCATAATATGAGATAATACTTTTGCCCCATCCTTACTATAAATTGCCTGGACAGTTTTTATTTCTTCTCCAGTAATAATCTTTGTGTTACTTCCCATAGGTCCAAAAGTCTTACTAAGATATTCTTTTGTCTCAGCAAGAATATGCTTCTGAACTTGTCTAAGCTTCTCCTCTGTAACAACATTATTTCTATTATTATCAAGCTTAACACTAACTGATCCATTGAGTGCTTCTTCTTGCTCTTTAATAATAGAATTTTTATATGCTGTTCTTAAACCTTTTACATATTCAATATCCATATCAAAAATCTTAATCTCCTTTATGATTTCTTAGATTACTTAGATCATACATATCAAATATAGTTATATCGTGCATTAGTTTTCCAAACATAACTCTACTTAGTGAGTTATTTCTTTTTAGTAAACCTTTAGAATCATAGTTAGGACCAAAGCTACTAATATAAAAGTTCTTTGGTGTTGTAAAGGAATTGAGAGGAAGTACATCAAATTCATGAATAGATCTAAGATATATTTGATTATATTTATCTAGGTCTCGCCCTTTTAGCGTTTTAGCATCTACCAATGAAATATTTTTTGGAAGTACTCCACTCTCAATATCTTTTTGCAACATATCAAAACTATAATCCTTATAGTATAATATACTAGTATTTAATTCTCCAACTTCACAAAACATAAATAACAGCTTTATTATATCTGTATATACAGATTTATCATATATCTCATTATATTTATCGGTAATAAATTGAGCATAATATTCATCTAAAAGATTATGATCAGTAGATACACTTACATTATATAATGGATTATCGTCGACTCTAAGATATGAAGTTGATATAAACTTCAACATATTTGAACTATTAAAGAAATCTACATCAAATATATCAGGATCTAAATACTCATCTTTTATTAATAAATATAATCCAATATCTATATCGATCAAAGCATTTACTGATATTAATATATTTTGTTTATAATTTGGAGTTAAACCTGTATTTTCATTAGTCATCTAAAAGACCTTCTTCAATATCATCCAAAGATCTGGAATTACTATGCTTATTAGAAGAAGATAAGTTATTTAAGAAGTTATTTACTCCGCCATTGCTTCTGCCACCCTGTCCAGGAGTATACTTCTCGATACCAAGCTTATCATAAATAGCATCAAATCTTCTATTCATTCTTACGTTATCATATCTACCAAGATCTAATACAGAATATGCAAGAGCACCATTCATATGCTTTCCGAAGTCATCAAATGTATCGATAAGAATATCAAGTTCAAGATGATCGTACTGCACTCTTTCTACATCCATTTTTGAGATATTATCCCATTCTAATGCATATAAATATTCAGTATTATCAAATACAATAGTCTGACAACTAAGAATATTTCCAGATCCATTAATCTTACCAATAGTAGCAGCTATAGTTTTCTCTTCATCATTATTAACAGAGAATCCAATATAAGGTACTTCGTTGCCAAGTCCAGAGTTAACACCAAATGCCTTATTAGGATCAATATTATCCTGCTTCATATACTCTTTGAGAGCTCTTAATTCAGAAGCTAACATTCTAGCCTTCATAGGCGATAATCTGATTGTTTCCAATGATGATGATTTGAAACCATTATTGTTGTCAACATCATTGATATCAAGAATGATTAACCCAGACCAAAATGAAATACTAAGACTTCTCTTTCCATCTTTGGATCTGATTCTGAATCTTGAATAATAAGTAGTATCATTTGACTGCCTATTATTGTTTGCTCCGCTGTTGTTTGAATTGTAATCACTACCGATTGCCATGATAATAATACCTCCTGATAAATTATTCCTTATCTTATAAATATTATAGTTATATATGACATTTTTGTCATTATAAAAGAGTTATACAAGGAGTAATTTATTACAGTAATTATTATATTCTATTTACTTTTATATAATACTAGTATAATAGGAGTTATTTTATGAACGATACAGAAAGTACTACTTATAAATCATTCTCAGACAAAAATTCTATTAAACAACTTTCATTAGCATTTGCTACAATTTTTGATACTAATGATTTAATTAAATTAACAGAGTCTATATCTATGTTAGACTTTAATAAACCAAGAGATATAACTAAAAAATATATCACTCTATTTACTTATAATGGTACAAATAGTACAACTAGAGTAATTATAGATGATATATTAATGATAAATAAGTTTCCTCCAGTAAGATATATAGAATTTACATTTGAGTTATCTAATACTTTTATTTGTGATAGATTTTTCTATTTATATACTAATAATTGTAGAGATATAATACTTGACATCATAACTACAGCCCACAATTATTCAGCATATTGTTCTGACTCATTAACACCAACATCTGTAAATACAAGAAATATGTATAAGAACTTTGTAAATGCTATATCTCCTATATTTGATGAAATAGAAAACTTTAAAAATAGTGATGATTTCAAGAAAATAGAATTATATATATTAGAATCTAAATTAGGTAAAGACAAGGAAAACTATATATCATCATATGATTTTAAGAATAATATTCATATAGAAATATGTACTTTAAGTAATAATATAGCAAAGCTCTCTATATATAATAGATATATCAGATATGTCATTTATATTAATAGAGGAGCAAAAGGATATGCTGCACTAAGACTTATATTAGAATTAATAAAAAATAAAGAGAAGATATATCCATAGGATGTTCATTTACATCCTATGGATAATATCTTAATGAGAGGTAAATAACATGAAAACTATCTTTTAAGCAAATTTAATATCACTACTATCAGTGATCTTCATAGTAGATAATACTCTTGTTAAAGCAAATATTGCATTGACTGCATCATCTACTATTGGTCTAAGAGGAGTACATCCAACATCAATAAAATCTTGTTTATTACTACATCTAAATTCTTCCAATTCTCTATTGGCTTCATCTGTATATACACCTTTTACAGTAATTTGATCGAATATGTTTATTATGAGACGTGCTATTCCTCATAATGTAGTTACTAGAACTACCTCAGCTACTAACTGAGTTCCAGACTATGTGTTCATCCTATATAAATAATTATATAGGAGCCATATTTTTCTTCCTACCATTCAGCACTTGTAGGTTTTACTCTCCCGCTAGGAGATAGTCGTTGAACGTTTAACTTCTTACATTCTTTTTCTTGCTTCTCTATCTCTACCAACTTCAGATAATGTCATACCATAGTGTTCTAAACACTTATTATTTAAATAATCCTTATAAGAAATTCCATACTCATCTTGGCATCTTTGATATAAATAAAATCCATTATCTATTGCATGCTGAACATTTTCCTGATGAGTACACCATTCTAAATTTGTAATATGATTATTCAATCCATTGCCATCTTTATGATTAACATCTAATTGCTCACAACCCTCAATATATGAAAAAGTCATCATAACTATCCTATGAACTTTTCTTTTATGATATCTACCACTATTACAACTATATTCTAAGTCATAATAACCTTTATAGTGATACAATAATCTACCTGGGCAATTCAACTTGGAATCCCATATATTTCCAGCTGTGCTTACCCAATATCTTCCTTTTTCCATCCGAGGATCTATTCTTTCGGTTGCAACAGGAGCCCAGAATATTAGACAGTTAGAATCATATATTGGTCGTTGACGATAATCATTTATATTTTCAGGATAGTTATTAAAAGTTCTATAATTCATACATTCAGCAGGGCAATAATTATCAGTCTGATTTATTCTTTGTACTATGTTTGGAATTTTATATTGATCAAATATACATTCTTTTGCATAATACATATAATCATAATTAAATTTAGCATTTGGATTGTCTAAATAATTAGCATTTGGGTCATTATGATATACAGATTCATTATTTATTCCTCTTAAAGGAATCTTATATAATAATCCAGTATATGGATCTCTTACACATGTAAAAGCTTTACCAATACTTATATCATCTTTTAAATTTTTATCATAAAGAATCATTTCTTCATTATCTATTTTATTTGGTTTTGATGTAGACATAATATTATCCTCCGAAATATATTATATATGATTTCGAAAGATTGTAAAAAGTTACTTCGCTGCTATACATGCCTTGTTAACGAGACTTAGGATTTAACCGTATCTCAGGTTCTATATTTTTTCTGCTTTCGCTGCATTCACGCTTATCTTTTCAGATTACGCTGTAGCTATAGAACTTTTGTGCATTTCATAGCACTTAACTTGGAGAACTTGCATATTACTATACAAGCTGAGTAAATTTTATCTAGAGATCGTAATTCTACGTAATCTCGTGTAATTAGCTCCGTCAAAATCAGCCATCATCGCCTTTAAATATATATTAGAGAATTGCATTGTATCTACAAATGCATTGGATGTATTAGATCCTATATCTTTTTCTGTTATTAATGGATAATATTTATAATATTCTCCATTAATATACATAGGTTCCGTTTTCTTGGTAGAAGATACAACTATACCTGTTGTTATCTGGTTACTGTATTTGTCAATTGGGAATCTGGTGATTAGTATATTCTTGTTCTTTGTCACTTCTACGGCTGCCATATATAATATATCGCACCATGTAAGTCTTCTATGATATATAGATTGACTTGTATCTTCTAATGATTCTAGAGGTGTTTTATTGGTGCCTTTAAATATCATATAAAATTTCTCTGATGTACCTTCGATTGGAACTTCTATAGGAACAAATCTATTATTGTATCCATGTAAGAATCTTTCCATTTCTTCTTTTATTCTTTCATCAGAGAATTCTATAAATGGATCTTTAGGTACTACATAATGCATTACTCCCTTAGAGTCTACAACAGGATATCTTTCTGTAGCTAAGAATTCATTATCAAAGAATCTTCTTAATTGGAAAGTAATAAAGTCTCTAAAACCTGCAATAATAGCAGATAATGGTACAGCTGATCTATCAAAGTTTACCATCATATCTTCTGGTCTTTCTGCTTTAAGATTAGCTTCAGATATTACTAATCTTGATGAGAAGTCAGCAGTTTTACTCATATTACTTCTACGAATCAAACCAAACTTAGATGATAATCCTTGGCCACCCTCTATATTCATTGTATTTAAAGCTACATTATTGTTTCCACAGAACCAGTCATACAATGCCAAGATAATCTCTTGTACTTTAGCATTCATTGCATCAGAAGCATCAAACATAAATTCTTGAGTTGATTCTAGTGCATTTGTAGATATAATAAGATTATTATAAAGTTTATTTACTCCACCCAATCCTATTACTCTTCCTGATCCACTATTCTTGTCTCTATAATAAGGAGGAATGACAAGATATTTCTTTATAAACATCTTATCTCTATTCTTCTCAAGATACTTTACTTTAAGATCTCTCTTTACGGATTCTGTAGATCTAAATACAACTTTATCGATATTCTTTCTTAAGAACTCTATACCTGTCTTACCATTTTCTTCATCTTCTACAAATTGTCCTTCTTTGTCTATAGAATATCGTTTTATACCATGGATAATATTCTTTACTTTATTATCTATTCTTATCCATGCTTTATAACAAGATGGATCTATAAACCAACCATGAAGATCAATGTATCCATATATACCAGCTCTTTCTTCATTAGAAATACCAAATATTTCATTAGATACTAGACCTTCTGGTGAAGGAATACCATCTCTAATAAATGCTCTTGGATCAGATACTTGTTTGACTTCATTCTTTTTTACGAATTTCTCTATATCCAGTATTTCTATTCTAAGTTTATCTATTACTTTATTATACTCTTCTTCTGTAAGAACTTGTGTTTCTAATAATGAATTTGCTTCATCAAAAAATTCATTAATATCAAAGCTCTTACCTTGCTTAATTGCATCCATCTGTAAAGATTCAGATATAAATGCTAATTCATGAAGAATTGCATTGGTAGATAATTTAACCAAGATATAAACACTCCTTTCTTTATGATATTTATACTTATGTGAAATTTGCAAAAAATAAAGCAGTAATGAATACTGCTTTATTTTTACTGGACAATAGCTTCTTCAATCATACAATATTCATTTGGATACTCAAGAGTAAAGTATATTCCGTCCCTATTAATAGGAATTGACGTGTTTAAGATCTCTTTTACATAATTCTCAGCTTTTTCTTTTGTAGAAAATATTTTCCTTGGAACAGGAAAGGGTTCATATTGTCTGTTACAGTGTCCTACTAAGAATACTTTTTCATTTTCCATATATGTCATCTCCTTTTATAAATATACTCTTAATTACTCTACGTCTATTTCCATTTCTTCAATTGTACACCATTCTCTTCTGTCGTCTGTATTAATATATCTTTCATTTTCAACAATGACATTATGAGGAGCTAAAATATAACCAATATCCTCCTCTGCCTTTTCTTTTGTTGAACAGGCAAATGATGGTTGAGCATAATCATCATGATATCTACAATGCATAACTAAGTATATTTTTTCTTTTTCCATATTCATTACCTCCTTTATATAAATATAATATATAATTATAATAAGAAAATCTTACAAAAAATAAACAGAGGTGGGATAATATTATCCCACCTCTTATCTTTTATAATAGACTTAAGTTAATCGGATTATCTTTGAAGAACTTAGCATTTATATTATTAACTGTAGATACATCATTAAGATTATCTAATTTAATATTCTTACATTCTATATCATTATCATAATATGATCTCATCAAACTTACATCTAATGTATTCATTCTTGCTTCTACTTTATTGATTGGAATATTCTGTACTAAGTATTCATTAGTATATAACTGAGAAGGTAATATCTTTATATCAGCAGTATCTATCATTTCTGATATTACTCTCATTGCTCTACTAATATTGCATATACTTCCTTTTATGTTCCTTTCTGGAAATGAAGTTAATGCACAAATTAGAGGAAAGTTTAAAGGAGATATATTATACATAGAATCTATACTTATCTTTCTATAATTTGCAAAGAAGTTCCAGAAATCATATCTAAATGTAGACTTCTCCGATATAGGAAGCATAACAGATTCATCATTGCCTCTAAACTTATAAGGTTTTAAGTAACTAGTATATCTATGTATAGCACATAGTTGAATAGGGTAAAGATCTCTACTGATAATAAGATTAGGAATATTCGATCCTAAAGTATCAATAAGATAAGATATGATAACAGATACTTCATAATTTCTTTCAGACTTTATAAAGAATATATCTGGAAGATATGGACATAAAATATTCATAAGATTAAAATTATCATCTGCTATCTTTCTAAATGTCTTTATCTCAGATTTCTTTAAGAATACTTCATTATATTCAGCCAAGAACTTTCTATTTATGTCACAAGTGTTATAACTAAATATAAGAAAGAACTTAGTTCTTACATTCATCTTTCTAAAGAATGCCCTATAATGTCCAACCATATTAATTATAGAAGAAGTTATAGATGTATAATTATCTATTATAGTTTGTCCAGATTCACTGAATATAGAATGCATAATTGAGTATAAATCTATATAAATATTTAATTCTGTAGCAGATGCAATAGAAGATCCGCCATATGTATCATAAGTAATTTTTGATAGTCTATCATATTTAACATATGATCCTATTATCTGATCTTCAATTGAACTTGACATTTATCATTACTCCCGTGGCCTAAATACTACTCTCATTGAGCAATTATAAAATACATGGCGTTGTCCATTTTTCAAATCGATCTGTATTGTTGATCCTGTAACAGAATATTTATTTATTTCATCGCCATCATACATATGACAGCCTAGCACATTTACATCTATATATAAGATATTATTTCCATTTTCTCCATTAATTATTGTCATTAACATTCCTCCTCAAATGCTCCAGTAGATTTGAGCTTTTCTTGATTTTTATACGAAATACATATAAAAGCATTATAAAAGATATTATTAGATCCATTTATCATAAGTATAGAGATTTTACTGTTAGTTCTGAAATTTTCAATTTTAAAATCGGCTATATCTGATCCTTTAAGCATATAATGATATTGACCACAAATTATTTCTATAAAATCTAAATCTCTTGTAACAGCAGGATTGCGAATTATATTATCATTTACCATATTTTATATTTCCTTTTAATTTATATAAAGCTATAACCCCATTCATTGTCTTCGTCCACCAATGATTTTCCATCTTCTCCAAGATCAAGTTCTGTATCTGTTATAAAAGAGCCTGCATGATTTACTACAACTGTATTTTCGATAGAGCAGAATACTCCATCTTCGCCTTCTCTAAAATCATAAATGTAATATCCATCAGGAATTGTACTTCTATCTACTCTTCCATTTGTAAATAATCCATTTATCTCTCTATCGTTGTCAACATATAAAACTATTTCATCAGCATCTTCTATAGCTTCATCATATGTTATCATAATATTATTCTCCTTTATATTTTATATAATCATGTAATTTAAGATATAATACTTTATTTAATAATTCTTTCGAGGTATCATTATCGTCAACTTGTATTTTTATATTAGCTTTGTACAATGAATTTATACCATCAAGTATAATATTTTTAAGATCTTCTTCACCTTGTTTATATACTTTTGTAATTTCTATACAATGAATAGCATATATGCCTACTCTTGCTTGTTTTCCAGAATAAAACTCTAATATTCTATAAAGTTCTTCTTTTGTATAACATTTCTGAGTTTCATTACATATTGATATAATTGCTATTTCATTAATAAATTCATCAAAATAGTTTCTAAAATTTTCAAATACTAAATTATACATTTCATGCATAAGTAATGCATAATCTTTCTTATCTATTTTATCATATTCATCATATGAAGATTTATATTTATCTATAAACATTGACAAAGACATACTATCTTCATCATTATCTATATTATACATTTCTATAACCTCATACTATACTTATAGATGTCTGATTATTATATTTAGCTTTTATATTACAATTGAAATATATATATTTGTCTCCGCTTGTTGTTAATATTTCAAATGCATTTCCATGCTCATTTTGTATATACAAAAAATCTGCTACATCAATACCTTGATATGTTTTTTGTTTTGGTCCACAGTATACAACAATATATACAAGATCTTTAACTATCTTCATATTTCTTTCTATATTAGGATTTGTCATATTATTCTTCCTCAGGTTCTATATTCATTAAAAGGCTTCTCATATCAAATAATTCTCCGTCACTTTCATCATCAGGATCTTTATTGATGTTCTCTAATGTTTCTTTAAAATCTTTTCTTTTACTAAGGGATTTAAGAATGTTTCTTGTAGTACCAAAATCATTCTTTACCAATCCATCAGTTAAATCATCCATAGCTTCTTTACTTGATATAGAAACTCCTTTTCCGGGAATTTCTCCAGATCCATCATTCTTTATAGTAATCTTTCTTATCTCATACTTAGCCTTATCAGGATCAGGTTCCACTCCTGTTTTATACCACTGAGCTAATCTTACAGATCCATAACTTCCAGCCTTCTCATCAAATAAAATATTAAAATCTTTAAATATTTTATACTGTAAATCAGTACCATTGCTACTAAATGACATAAAATGTATCTCCTTTTAATTTTAAATTTTTATATATCTGTATTATAATTTATAAAAAATAATCCCTGGAAGCTTTGGGCCTCCAGGGATTATCATTCATATCATACAATATTATTTAGCAACTTATTATCTTATGATATTAAGCTGCTGGGAGGAAACACCGATCTTATTGCAGAAGTTGGAAAGTTCTTTTGAGCTGATCCTTGTAACATTAAGTACAAAGTTAGGGTTATTTCCATATCCAGGAAGAGGAGATGAAATATTTACATCATATTCAACATAATCTTTCTCTTCTTCACCATTACCAAAGAGAAGAGAGCAAAGTCTGGAAATGCTGATGTAAGCTGCCTTAGTATAAATTGTATACTGAGGAACAAATGAATTGTTCATAGGTCCCCTATCAGTTTCTTCACCTACGATCCTACCAAAGTCAGGATTTCCATTGTTAAAGAATCTCTTAGACAGCAGACCCTTTACGAATTCCTTACCTTCCTCAGTAAGATAATAACGATCACCATTGCGGTTGAACATGTCTCTTGCACGACCACGATCGATAATTGTATTACCTACCTTAGATGCACCATTTTTTTCACATGCGCAAGGAAGATCAGAACCGGTATGATCATTGTGATTAAAGTACAGCGATACTGTAGGCTCCATACCCTGATTGATCTCAAATTTGCATCCTTCATAGTCTGCAAAAACGCACTTAAGAAGATCGGACACCATCTTGCAGAGCTCACTTGAAGTGATATACCTAGAAGAAGCAATAGCATCAAAATCATAATGCTCATCGATCTGAATCTTAAATGCCTTCTTCTCGTCATCCTTCTTGATCTCTTTGCTTTCTGTGTTAGCCATATTTAGGCCCTCCTTTAGTTATAAAATATTTTAGATTATCTATGATAAAAGATACGGTTATATAATACTCAATTTCTTGAATACTGTAACCATATATCTTTTATACCAAATATATAGTATATGAATATAATTCAATTTAACAGTTAATATTTACTTCTATTAAATTCTTATATTTATCAAGATAGTTGATTCTAAACTTAGTTGAGAAATCTAATTTCTTGTCAAGTTCTTCTAATTCTGCTTCTTTATATTCAGATCCTATAGTATAAACAAATACAAATAGTTTATTGGATATATCTCTAAATATAAAATATCTTGATTTGCTTAAAGATTCAAACTCTATATCATTATCATAAGGAAGTACAAATACCTTATTGATATTTATCTTATATAAATATGATAACCAATACTTTAGTTCATCTGTTACTGTAAGATAACTTTCTTTAGATTCTTCAGATACCTTTGCTTCTTCAAGATACTTATCAATCTCAAATTCAACTGTAGTGATTCCCATCATCTCATCAAGATCAGACTGGAAATTATTATTCTGGAGAAGAAGCCTTAATGTTTTACACCAACCTTTATCTTCATCTCTAAATATAGCAGCTGGATTAGAAGCACAATACTTATCATAGATCTTCTTCATAGTATCATCATAATCTTTTAATGTCTCACTAAATGTATCAAGTATTGTGCTTACTGTATCATCTTTATAGATCATGTATGCATTAGAAAATTTTACTTCATCTGAAGTAAGCATTATACCATAATCAAATCCTTGTGGGATGTTTAAAATGTTCATACTCAAACCAGCAAGCATATCTGATTCATCTTTAATTAATAGATTATAGTATACATCAGTGATTCCTTGTCTACATACACAGAAAGGTCTCATATCTCTATTCTCTAATCTATCTAATAAATATGCTGCAATTATAACATCTTCATTTCCATCAATCATAACAGAAGAAAACATTAACATTGCATCTGGCTTTAATGCAGTATAAGTTTTAAGATCTCTCATATCAATGATCTTGTCTTCATTAGTTTTAGTATTTAATACCTTGATAGATTCTGTATTTCCAAGATTCCAATATTTTAATATTCTGATACATTCGATTTCATTATCTTCATTTTCTTTGAAGAATTTATATCCTATCATCTTATTTAAATCCATTGTCTGTCAATCCTCAACTTTCAGAAAGATAATATTATAAATTATATACTAGTTTTGTGATTAATAATTTATTACTTCAATATTTCTACATATTGGCTACTAATATTATGGGAATTTTATGCTTAAAAATACCCAAACTACCAGTAAAATAGTAGTAAATCGCACTTTTTGGCAAATGGTTTCCCCCCTACCTAAAACCACCCCCCTTCCAGTGCGCCAGCACTGGACCACCCTCAACGTAATCTCCACAGAGTGGCGGCGTATACGGTGATTTATAAGTTATTAATATATATAGTCGATTTCTTTTTCAATTACCATTTTGTTAGTAGTTTGATAATTTATTACAGATAAAAATTTAAATATAAATTATACAATATTAATAGAAAATATAAGTAGAGTATACGATTACTATACTCTCTATATTATATTATATATTTATATTGTAAATTAAGAGTTTATTACTAGTTGATCAAGAAGTTAGTACAATACTGATATAATACTTTATAAACATACTTCTACTAACGAAAAGAAAAAATATAAACTTACGTTAACCTGATTTAGTTGATGGAGTTTTGACAAACTCCATCAACGTTTTATTTTTAAGAACTGTTATAATATTAATCCATCATCAGAAGCAGATTCAGGTGATACATAAGTATTGGATAAAGATCTTATAGGAGTAGGTTTAATAAATTCATACAATTCATTAAGATATTTATTAGCAATAGAGTTATCAATTATATTATACTTATGCTTAAAGAGATTATAAGTAGATATCTTTGTTAAAGCATCAAATCTTATATCTTTAGCATTTTTAGTAGATAATATTAACTTAATCTTTGCTTCCAGTACAGTTTCATTATATAACTTACCAAAACCATTATATAACTTATATACTTTAGGATTATCTAAATTTTCAAAATCTTGAGGTATTACAAGATTAGAAGATTTATCGAATAATGATATACCAGATAATTTAAGTATAGTATCTACAAATTGACTACATACCATAGATAAATTATAAGGATCATTATCTTTCTCTTTATTACGTAATATATTTATAAGATTCTTAAAGTTATAATTAGTTTTATTCTTATTCTTGATGAAATAAGTTATATTATCATTCAACTGTTTAAGAGTTTGAGAATCTACAAATAAACATAATACATCAAGAGACATATCTTTATAAATATTCAAATAATAATCCAAAGACTCTAAAGAAAATCCACCTTTCTTAGTTTCAGTATTAAACATAAAAGTCAATATAGTCTTCAAATCAGAATTCAATGTAATACCAGCATGAGTAAATGTAGATCCTTTAATCTTTCTTATTATCTTACTAAAAGGAGTATTATTATAAGTCAATATAATGTATACAGGATAAAGATCTAATTCTCTATATAAATCTTCCATATAAGTAGAAGATTCATTAATACTTACATTTTCATCAATATTAATATTAGATAAATCTACGATTTTACAACTATGCTCATTAAACCACTTAATCTGTCTATCTCTTACTTTACCCATATATTTTCTAGGATTTACATAAGGATTCCAAGCTAAAGATAATAAAGTATTCTCTATTATCTTTTTCTCTTTATCGTCTTTACAACCAGTAAATCTATCATATAATTCAATAATAATTTTATAATAATCTCTATTATTAGTAATAGAAGAGAAGTCTATACCATCTAAGGTTTCAATATCATTATTATCAATAATAGAATTAAATTCAGACAATGTAAAGTAAGGAACAATTGAATTTACGTTATTTTCAAAGGTATCAGTACTGATACACTGATTAACCTCATTCATAAGCATTCTACTAAATACATCATCTGTAGAAGCTCGATTATCCGTAGAGTTACAACTGTATATTTTATATTTATACAGTTCTACTATATTTCTATCTACTAAATTCTCAGTTAATGATTCTTCTACTGCAGAATAAGAAGAATCCAAATAATCTCTACTAAAAGACTTATTATCATCAGCAATATCAGGATATATTAATTGATACATAGATCTTACATTATATCCAAATAACTGTATAGAATAAGAGTTAGAAAACATCTGATACTTATCAGATAACTTTAAAAACTTATCATAAAGATTAAAGAATTCAGATTTATAAGAATCTTTATAACTAGGATCAGAAATAAGTTCAGGATCATAAGGATATATAATAGAAATCAATATATCATTATTTAAAGTTTTAGATAATCCTATTCTATAAACTAAATCACTTCTATCTATAGAAGAATAATCATAAGATTCATTATTAACTAAAGTAATAGTATTATCATCATTAGAATTTAATAATATCTTAGCTTTAATCTTATTATATAATTCTCTATTAGTACAACCATATAACTCTTTACACTTATTATCAGATTCTATTCTTAAATTTTTAGGTAATAAACCCCAGTTATAAAGATCTTTATTTAATTCATCCAAATTATAAGTTATAGTTAATACATTATATTGATCCATACAAGTATTACCTCCAAAAAATATAAACTAATACAATATTATTATTAAGTGAAATTTATATAAGATATACAAAAAAAAAGAAAAGGATTAATTAATCCTTTTCTTAAATTATAGGTTGCTTCATTGGAAGCAACCTTCTTTTTGTTTGTTTATTTTCATTATTAAATGTATCAAAGGTATCACCAACTTTTTTAGTTGATAATAAAAGTTTATAATGCTCTAATAACCAATCACCAATAATAGATCTAGAAGATGCTGCTTCCAGAATTTTTATTTGTTCTTTAATTTTATTAAAAGTTTCTTCAGTATATCTTTTTTCTTCCATATGCTACTTCCTTTCTGCCCATATCTATGATGGACTAAAATAATTTAGAACAGATAGCTACCTGTTCTTTATTACTATTATAATATATTATTTCTTCTTGGAACTTTAACAAAATAAAAAAGATAGAGTAGGATATCCTACTCTATCTTCTAATAATCTTACCACTATATTTGTATATCAATATAATTTTTCAATAAGATTAGAATCTGCGATCGATATTGCATTACTAGACTTTTCAATACTCGTACCAAGTGTACATCCAGTGTGGATAAAGATCCTTTTTTCAGGAAATAATGATCTTAAAATCAATGCATTAGATATTACGCAAATATCTGTGCATACTCCTACAAGAATTATAATACCATCATCTTCAGGAGTAATTAATGATTTCCAATCTAAGAATCCAAAAGTACTCTTATTGATGATTATTGAATCTTTAGAAAGATCTTTCAGTTCCGGTATAATCTCCCACCCATTTGTACCTTCGATACAATGTATAGGAATATTCTGTCCTTCTACCGTTAAATTGTAATCATCTTTATTATGGGTATCTCTTGTAAAGATTATCTTATCTCCAACAGCTTTTCTTTCTTCAACGAATTCTACAACATCAGGAACAATAGTCTTAATTAATTTCGATCCCAAAGGACCAGTTATAAAATCATTCTGCATGTCTACCACAATTACTACATTTCTTGCCATAATTTATTCCTCCAAAATTATAAATACATTTTTATTTAGTAATAAAATGTATAGAGTGGTAATTGATTACCACTCTATACATATAAAACTTACTTACCTCTTGATCCACATTGCAGGGCGTGTAGCAATCTTACCAAAATCACCTTTTGATGTTGGCCCATCAACTGTAAGCTCACCCTTCACGGTAATCGTAATATAATTATCCAGACCTTCAAGAAATACTCCATTAATCATTCTTATTGATCTGGTTGCATAGAATGTATAGATGCTATCTCCCCAGGTTGCTATTCCTTTTGACTTACAGTATTCTGTAGGTTCTGCACGCATGAGAAATTGTTCAACTACTCCATTTATATTAACATATTTGCTATCCTCTAATTCATCTGATGATGGAAGAAATACATAATCATACGTATCCTCATCACCAAATATAAATGATGAACTGAACTGAGGATTATTTGATCTACGTCTATCTGTATTTACTTTCATAATAGATTCCTTCTCTTTATCTGTGAAGGAATTATCATAAAATGCAGATAAGAACTTTCTGTACTCGGAATCTTTCCAAGTAACATTTTTGTTATCAGAGTTCCAGCAGGATACATCCAGACAATATTTACTAACAACAAAGAGTTCATCATCTTTATTGTCTAAAACTATCCATTCGATCTCTTCTGCACCATTGTCCATGTTGTTATCCTGCTCATAGCTACCAAGAATGATTACATCACCTACATTTGCTACAGATTTATCTACAACTTTATGCTGTATATTATATCTGTTTACAAACTCAGTAAATGTTCTTGGATTACTAACATCTACCTTGTCAATATCGGAAATGTTTATAGCATAGTTAAGATTCTGTGCATCTGATTCTCCAGCAGAGAATGCATTGATACCAAGAACTTCACCATAACTATTTACAAGAGGTCCACCAGAATTACCACTACTAATAGGAGCAGTGTGTACTATAGTGTTTTTCCAATCTACCTTCCATGAAGGATTTCCGACAAGACCTTGAGCAATTACAAAAGGAATACCATAAGGATTACCTAATGAATATACAAGACTACCAGGCAATGTAGTATGAGTATTTCTCTTTAAGTACGTTGTAGAAGTTTCATTAACTTCTATCAACGCCAGATCAAGCAGATCATTGTAACCAAGAACATATTTGACAGTATATTCATTACCATACATATCAGATATGCTTATATTATCAGTCTTTATTTCTTTTATGACATGATAATTAGTTACAATGACATTGATGTCGATAAAGAAGCCTGATCCGCCACCATTATCGTAAGTAATATTTAGAACTGCAGGCATACAATTCTGATAAATACCTACGCCATCATAGATGGTTTCTTCTTTTACGGTATTCTCTACTTCTTTTGTTTCAGTTGCAAATACTGTTACAGTAGGCATTGCAAATGTGAATAAAGCTATAAATAAAAACATTACAAGATTCTTCTTCATATTTCTACCTCCTTAGATTTTAATATTTATATGAAGACTGATATAGACACTATTATCTATATCTTATTTCTACTATTATAATATATTATTCTCTTTTGGAACTTTTACAATTATTAATTAACTCTTTCATAATTATTGTATATAATCAAAACAAATAATAACTGCAGTAGAGTATAATTACTCTACTGCAATATTTTTACTCTTTATAAGATTTTTGAGCAACTTTCTAATACTTTATCTATTTTCTTATTAGCATCAGTATATAAAGTATAGTTTCTTATACTCTCATTCATATTACTTAATAATTTAGAGAAAGGAACCACTTCTTCTACTTTATCACTGAATTCTATTTGATCCCATGAATACATCTTATCTCCCAAAATACATTCATAAATAAATCCTTCATCTACTTCTTTACCAATATTAGCTTTAATCTTTTCTAATCCTTCACTTAAATGAGATTTATCTGTAACTCTATATATTTTCTTTAAATCTGTAGAGTTATCAAATCCATAATCATCATCGGTAACAGTATCTACAAACCTAAGAGTATTATCACTATAATCTCTAGTAATCATATGTCTCATCTTATAGTCTGTAGTTAAAGCTTGAGCAAAAGCATTATTTTGCATGTAGTTAACTATATAAACAGAACCTGTATCTTTCATACCAGGCATATAGCCAGAGATCAATGCATTCATAGCTTCTAATAAGCTAGCAATATATGACTTAGACATTATATACCTCCTAATTATTATTAATTAATAATAAGTGGATTTTAAAAAAAAGAAGAGAATTGGATTCCCTTCTTTAATTTTTTATTTGGCACTAAGCTTATTAGCTACGATTATTCTAATATCAATATCTTTATCATGAGCTAATATATCTAATCCATAGCCTTGTTCAGCTACTGCAGCTCTTACAGCAGGATGCTTATCATTTATTAATTTATCAAGTCCATATCCTTGCTCAGCTACAGCTACTCTTACATCATAATCTTCATCATTAACCAATACATCTAATCCATATCCTTGTTTGGCAACTGCAGCTCTTACAGCAGGATGTGTATCATTAATCAGTTTATCAAGTCCGTAACCTTGCTTAGCTACTACTACTCTTATACTAGGATCTTCGTCATTAATTAATATACCTAATCCATATTTTTGCATAGCCAAAGCTTCTTTTATTGCATAACTTCTACTATTGAGTAAATTATTTAATAACTTTGATAATTGAGAAATTGCCTCGTCTCTTACTCGCCAATCTTCATCGTTAATCAATATATCTAACCCATATCCTTGTTCGGCTACAGCTCTTCTTACATCAGGATCTTTATCATTAGCTAATATATTTAATCCATATCCTTGCTTAGCAACAGTTGCTCTTACATAAGGATCTTTATCATTAATCAATTGGTCTAACCCATATTTATGCTTAGCAACTTCAGCTCTTACCCCATAATTTTCATCATTAATCAATATATCTAATCCATATCCTTGCTCAGCTACAATTTCTCTTATATAATCATTTTCATCATTAATTAATTTATCTAATCCATATCCTTGCTTAGCAACTTCTGATCTTACACGATAATTTTTATCATTAATCAATTTATCTAATCCATATCCTTGCTTAGCAGCTGCTATTCTTACATTAGGATCTTTATCATTAACCAAAGCATTAACCAAAGTATTTATCATGTCAATAAATTGATTCTCTGTATAAGTTTTCTTTTCCATACTATACTCTTTTACCCCTTTTATTTTTAGAGAATTTAACAGCAGTTGCAGCTTGACGTACAGCGAAAGAACAATCGTTAATCAATTGATCTAAACCATAACCTTGTTCAGCTACTGCTACTCTTACATAAGGATCTTTATCATTAATTAATTTATCAAGTCCATATCCTTGTTCAGCTACAGTTGCTCTTACATCAGAAGCTTCATCATTAATTAACTTATCAAGACAATAGCCTTGTTCAGCTACAGCTGCTCTTACATCAGGATCTTCATCATTAATTAATTTATCAAGTCTATATCCTTGTTTAGCAACTAACATTCTTACATACCAATGAGGATCATTAACCAACTTATCTAATCCATAATTATGTCCTACAACTTCAGCTCTTACTTCAGGAACTTCATCATCGATTAACTTGTCTAATCCATAGCCTTGTTCAGCCACAGCTTCTCTTACTCGCCAATCTTTATCATTAACTAATATATCGAGTCCATATCCCTGTCTAGCTATAGCTGCTCTTGTACGCCAATCCAGATCATTAACTAACCTATCTAATCCATACCCCTGTTTAGCAATATCTATTTTTGTTGCAATATTTCCACTTTGAACCAAGTTATCCAATATCTCTACTAATTGCTTTTTTGTATAATTTATTTTTGCCATAATATATCTCCTTTTTTACCAATTATAGTCTTTGTAATTCTTCTCACTCTAGTATCTTCATTATTGATCAATACTTATATCTAATTCATATTCTTGCATACCTAGCCATTTTTGCTTCTAATTGAACTATAGAATTTTCATCATTAACTAATATATCGAGCCCATATCCTTGTCTAGCAACTATTGCTCTTACATGCCAATCTTTATCATTAACTAGCTTATCTAATTCATATCCTTGATCAGCAACTTGAACCCTTACTTCATAATTTTCATCATTAACTAACTTATCTAACCCATAACCTTGCTCAGCAACTTTAGTTCTTACATACCAATATTTATCATTAACTAATTTATCTAACCCATATCCTTGTTCAGCTACAGTTGCTCTTACTTGCCAAGCTTTATCATTAATTAATATATCTAAGCCATATCCTTGTCTAGCTACAGCTTCTCTTACATTGGGATATTTATCATTAACTAATATATCTAACCCATAACCTTGCTTAGCGACTTCAGTTCTAACTTCAGCATCTTCATCATTGATCAATTTATCAAGTCCATATTTCTGTTCAGCTACAGCTTTTCTAACATTCCAAGATTCATCATTAACTAATATATCTAATCCATAACCTTTTTTAGCAACTACTTCTCTTACTATCCACTCTCTATCATTGATTAATTTATCTAATCCATAACCTTGTTTAGCAACTATTTTTCTTACATAAAAATCTTTATCATTAATCAATATATCTAATCCATATCCTTGCTCTGCAACTTTAGCTCTTATTTCAGGGTTTTCATCATTAACTAATACATCTAATCCATAGCCCAAACAAGCAACCTCTAGTCTTATATCAGCATTATCGCTATGAACTAATTTATCCATCATATCCATTAATTGCTTCTTTGTATATACTTTCTTTTTCATATTATATTCCTTTATTCTTTTTATTTGGCATCAAGTTTATTATCTATAGATTCTCTTAATTTGACTCTTCATCAACTTTTCTATTTCTAATTCGTCTTTGATTAGCCACCGATCTCACTAAAGGATCTTTATCATTAGCCAACGTTTCTAACCAATATCCTTGCAAAGCAACAATTGCTCTGACATAAGGATCTTTATCATTAATCAACTTATCTAGCCCATATCCTTGCGTAGCAACAGTTGCTCTCACAATAGGATCTTTATCATTGATTAATATATCTAATCTATATCCTTGCTTAACAACTTCTGCTCTTACATCAGGATCTTCATCATTAATTAATTTATCTAATCTATATCCTTGTCTAGCTACCGCTGCTCTTACATTATGATTCCCATCATTAATTAATATATTCAATCCATATCCTTGCTCAGCAACTGTTTTTCTTATATAAGAATCTTTATCATTAATTAATATATCTAATCCGTATCCTTGTTTAGCAACAGCGAATCTTACATTAGGACTTTCATCATTGACCAGCTTATCTAATCTATATCCTTGTCTGGCAACTGCTATTCTTACATGCCAATCTTTATCATTAATCAATTGGTCTAATCCATATCCGTGCCTAACAACTTCAGCTCTTACAGATTGATATTCATCATTAACTAATTTATCTAAGCCATAACCTTGCTCAGCAACTGCTGATCTTACTCGCCAATCTTCATCATTAACTAATATATCTAATCCATATTTCTGTTTAGCTACAGCTACTCTTACAAACCACTCTTCATCATTGATCAACTTATCTAATCCATATCCTTGTTTAGCTACTTCTTCTCTCACCTGCCAATTTGAATCATTAACTAATTTATCTAATCCATATCTCTGTTTAGCAACGGCTGCTCTTACAGCATAATGTCTATCATTAACCAATATATCCAATTTATATCCTTGCCTGGCAACGGCTGCTCTTACATGATAATCTTTATCATTAATAAAATTATTTATTATCTCTATTAGTTGATTCTCTGTATATTTTGTCTCCATACTATGTTCCTTTATTCTTTTATTCTTTTTGAAGCTGAGAAAGCCTATGTGCTACAGCTTTTCGTACATGCCAATCCGGATCATCAACTAATCTATCAAGGCAATATCCCTGTTTAGCAACTTCTGTTCGTACGGATGGATGTATATCATTAATCAATACATCTAATCCATATCCTTGATTAGCAACTGCTGCCCTCACATCGGGATATTCATCGTTAATCAATATATCGAGTCCATATCCTTGATTAGCAACTGCTACTCTTACCCAAGGTTGTATATCATTAATCAATATATCTAATCCGTACCCTTGTTTAGCTACAGCTTCTCTTACATCGGCACATTCATCATTAACTAGTATATCTAATCCATATCCTTGTTCAGCTATAGCTTCTCTTACAAAAGAAACTTTATCATTGATTAATATATCTAATCCATATCCCTGTTCAGCTACAGCTCTTCTTACCCAATCACCTTTATCATTGATCAATTTATCAAGAGCATATCCTTGTTCGGCAACTGCTGCTCTTACATGATGATCTTTATCATTAATCAATTGATCTAATCTATACCTTTGATTAGCAACTATTACTCTTACATACCAATCTCCATCATTAACCCGTTTATCTAGACCATATCCTTGATTAGCAACTGCTGCTCTTACATACCAATCTTCATCATCAACCAATTTGTCTAATCTATATCCTTTATCAGCTACTGCTATTCTTACATGCCAATCTTTGTCATTGATTAATTTATCAAGTCCATATCCTTGCTCAGCTACAGCTGCTCTTACATAAGGATCTTTATCATTGACTAATATATCTAATCCATATCCTTGTTTAGCAACTGCCGCTCTTACATCAGGATCTTTATCGTTGATTAACTTATCTAATCCATATCTCTGCTCAGCAACTACTTCCCTCACTGAAGAATTTTTATCGTTAATCAACTTATCTAATCTGTATCCCTGTTCAGCTACTGCTATTCTTACATGATGATCTTTATCATTAATCAATCGATCTAATCCATATCCTTGTCTAGCAACTTCTTCTCTCACTCTAGCATCTTTATCATTGATTAACTTATTCATTATACAATTATCATAATACTGTATAGAATGTATTAATCTTATTTTAAAAAGTTTATCTTTTATTATCTTTATTATTTTTTTCATATTATACTCCTTTATCATTTTAATACTCTTATACTAGTATTCTTTACTTCAATTTCATTTGAAGTAAAAATATATGATGAGAAGCCAAATATCTTAATTTCATATCTTATATATTGAATATTTTGCATAATAGGAAGCAGTTCACGTCCTGTACGTTTTGCAAGGAGTTTAGCAACTGAAGGTTTATATCTTCTAATAATAGGATTACATATACCTAATTTTGTATAATCTTTATAATATATTTCTTTTTCATCTGTATTTCGAGCCTCATACATTTCGGCATCATATGGCATATCATTTTGATCCAATTCAATCTCTTTATTCATATTTCATATCCACTCCATGTATTATATGGTAATTTATCATAATTTGGTTGTTTATTACTCTTTTCATTATCAGAAAATATACTACCTGGATTACATATTTCCCACATAGTTCTTATCGCATCCCATACTGTAAATTTCATTACTTTAGATTCTGTTTTTAAATATTTATTTAACGTTTCACATTGATCATTTGTTAATATATCATTATGATTATCTTTGTGACTAAGATAATGAATAGAATAAATACATATACAAGTTTCAAATTTATTATTCAATGAAGAAAGATGAAAATGAGGAATATCATTAGTCTCATCTTGCCAAATTTCTATTTTACATTCTCCTATAGGATCTAATACTACTTTTCCCATTATATAAAAATCAGGATCTGGAGAATGCCCATCCGGTATATCTACACTTCTATTACTTATCATATATTAATTCCTCCTTATATTGAATCAAAATTATATCTATAGAAGTATTGTACTTCTATAGATATAATATATTATTATATTATTCATTAATACGTACAATTCGTTCTGTATTATTATCGTCAAGATATATCATTTTAAGTTCAAAGAATATAGTTAATAACTGGCTAAAATCATTATTGGTTAATCTTAAATAATTATACTTTGTTTCATTTATAATGAACTTTTCTTTAGCCAAAGTTTTCTCTCTATATTCTATCATTTCTCTTCTATTAGGATTGTCTCCTCCATCCTTAACCTCTATTATAAGATTATATGGAATATAAAAGAAATCTGATAAATAATTATGTTTAGTTCCATTATATTCATATTCTAATACTATGCCCGGAACTTGTATATCTTCTGACTTAACTTTTATAATTTTATCTAAGAATTCAAGACATTTCTTTTCATAAGATCCAGTATAAGTCTTCTCTTCTCCATCCGACATGGTATATTTTCCTGAGATCTTTCTTTTTGCTAATAATTGAGCTTGTACATCAGCAGATCCAAATCCACTATTAGCATGTAACTTAGCATAAGCTTTCTTGCAAGCTTTATTATTACATAATCTATTATACTTTCCTTTTTCTTCATTCCAATCTGTAGGTTTACCACAAATTACACATTTAAAAACCTTATTCATATGAAGATAATCATATACCACTCTAAATGCAGAATAGTTCTCTGGAATCATATCATCATGATCATCTCCTACATGATTTACCAAATCAGCTTTATTAAATTTTCTATCACAAAATGGGCATTTAAATAATCTATCTTTAGTATTTGCCATAATATACTATACCTCCAATCTGATTATATAAGTGTGATTTTTTGCACAATATAAAAAAATAAATAGTCTATAGTGACTATTTATTCTTCTTATCAATGATACAAGGAATGATCTTATCTTGATCTAATACAACTATAGATTCACAATCCCAGGTACACATTATACTCTCTAATTTAGTTTTAGCAAATCCATGTCCTAAGTTTGCATTATTTAATTGAATAGCAGAGTATCCATCTTTTAATAATTTATTAAAATTCCATCTATAAGGACAAAATTTAGTATAACGATTATCGCTTTCAATATATTTATTATCAAGACACCAAACAAGATCCATATAATTATTTATAAAAAGAATCTTTGAATGAACAGGCAATGTCCAGATAATTCTATTGCAATCAGAAAAATATCTTTCTATACTATAATATGGTACACAATTATGATCTAAGCAATATTCCATCCAACCATAATCTGCATTAATAGGTGATCCCCACCAAGCTTTTTTAGGTTTAAAATTATGATTTGAAAATAGATCTGTTTGCAATAAATTTCGTATAAATTTATTGCCAAATCCATATGTTACATAATATTCCACCTTTTACATTCCTCCTTATAAATTTATAGTATATATGATTATCTGTTCTATTCTTACTGATAAATAATAGGAACAATATCATTTGGATCCAGGACAACTATTGATTCACAATCCCAGCTATTCATAAGATCCTCAATAGGAGATCTAAATCCATGACCTAAATGGGCATCGGTCAATTCTATAGCTGAATATCCATCTCTAAGGACTTTAAAGAAGTCCCATTTATAACGCGGATATCCATATTGTTCTTCTTTCGGTACGATATAACCAAGCTCCAGATAATTGTATAGGTCTTCTAAGTCATTAATTACAAGTACTTTTGCTTTCTGCCTCAACATCCAGACAATTTTATTGTCATCAGAAAAGTAATTTGATGCATTTTCTTCAAAATTCAAATCCGGATCTTCAAACATCAGAAAATAGTTATCTAGGCATAAATATTGCTCCAAAACCATATGTTACATATTTCTTCATTTTACATTCCTCCTTATATTATAAATTTATAGTATATAATTGTATTTTATTAATTATCCATATGACATGTAATTTTTTATAACTAATACACACTAATAATCCTTATACTAATAACTGAGGAAAGGAGGAGTACTTATATATGGCTGTAAAGCAAAAAGAATATATGCTATCTGTTGATAATTTATCTATGCCAAAAGTTACAGAAGGTAGAGAAGCTGTAGCACATTTATTGATTAGACTACTTTTATTAAATCCTGGATCTAATCCATTACATCCTGAAATGGGAGTAGGGTTAGAATTCTATAGATATTGTATTGGTAAAGTAGATGAATTACAACAGAGAATAGAAGATCAGATGCGAACTTATTTACCAGAATTTTCATATTCGGAAGTAAGAGTTGTATCAATAAATGAACAGAAAATATGCAATATAGAAATAACAGTAGGAGATACTGTTTATATATATGATTCTAATACAATGCCTATACAACTTACATTGGATGAGTTTAAGGGATAGTCTAAACTAAAAAGGAGATATATTATGGCAAATATTAACGATCTTAAAAGAAATAGTATTAATACTAATAATTCTTTATCAAGAAATACTCCTCCTACATTAGGTCAGAATGAGAGTAGTGATGTAATGATAGACCTTACATCTGAAGCTAAAATGAAAGCAGCTATGGCTCATAATGAAGCAGTCTATAATAGTACTCCAAAAGGAAAAACTATTATTGATCAGCCAACAGAGATCAAAGGCCCTGATGGAATGATAATAAGAAGAACACCAAATAATCAGTCATCTATAAAAAGATCTACAGGAGATAGAATAGCTTTCGATCTGACTCAATTACCTAAAGATAAGAAAGCAGATGAAGATATTCATAAGAGTATAGAAGATGATATTCTTACTGGAAAAAACCCAATTCTTTATGATTATATAAATGAAAAATCACAAGAAATGCAAAAATGGACCGAAGAGAAAGAAGATGAGAGAAAATTAAAAGAAGCTGAACAAGAGGAAGAAGTTTCTATAGATCTTACACAATCTTCTGGATCTGACGTATTAGAGAAGGAAGAAGATAATATCTCATTTGCCAAGTATGAGATCAGTAAAGATGAAAATCCCAATGTTAACAATACTGTTTATAATATGCTTGGCATTAATATAGGAGAAGATGCTAATATGAAAGAAGAAGATAAAACAGCAGCTGTTAACGAAGACGACGAAGTAGAACTCGATACATCAAATGATATGGATGATTTTGATTTATTTTCAATGGATGATGAGAAAGAACATTCTGCTGATGATATCGATGTAGTTTTAGATGATAAAGATGATGAAGTTGTTGATACTGTAGAAGAAGAGAAAGAAGAAACAACAAATAATCCTACTGCAGAAACAGTATTAATAGAAGAATCAAAGAAAGAAGTAAAAACAGAAGCAACAAATTCTTCCACAATAGATGATGAAGAAGATCTTTCTACCTTTATTCCTGCTAATGGAATTGAATTCCAAGCAGCAAAGAGTATATCATCTAATATTATATTAGATGATGATAATCTTGAAGATGAAGAAAAAGAAGACGATGAAGATCCCGATGGATTAGATCCTAAGGCTAAGCATATTATTGAACTTGCATCTAGAGTTCTTAAACCTGCAGCTAAGAAGTTAGATCTTTCTTCATATACAGTTATAAAGAAACCAGGAGCCGCTACAAGATTCTTTGAACAGAAACAGATTAATGTTGCCAAGTGGGTATTAAGAAATAAGAAAGTATGTATCCATATGAAAGCTTCTCAAGGTGCTGAGCTTGAAGAACTTAGAACATTAATGACAGATGCTAATGTAGCAAGTGATTTCATTAGAATGTATAGAATTATCTATGATCATGTAGTATCTCCTAAACCTGATTCATTCGAAGCTTGGTGCAAGTCTACTTATACAGATGATCTTGATGATTACTTCTTCTGCTTCTTCATTGCTAACTATATGAATAGTAACTATATTCCTTATGATTGTAGTAATGAGAATTGCAAACCGGGAACTTTCTTATCAGAAAATCTTCCTATAATGAGTATGGTTAAGTTCAAGTCAGATAAAGATAAAGAAGAATTTAATGAGATCTATAGATCTGAAGTATTCGAAAATAATCCTAAGGGATTATATCCTGCAGAGATTATTCCTTTCTCAGATAGATTGGCTATAAGTTTCAAAGAATCTACATTATATTCTTATATTGAAGCTCAGTCAATAAGAAATAATGAGAAGTTTATCAATAGATATGCAGCTATAATTGCACTAGTTCCCAATATTGATAAGATTATTGCTATAGATTCAGAAAATCGCAATCTTATTCCGATTGAATATAAAGTATATCCTAATAGTAATGCCAATACTTATAAATCAATGGTTCAGAAGTATGATGCTGTATTACATTCCTTAAGTCCTGATGAATTTGGTACATTAACAAATTATGTATCTGAATTTACCAATAATAAGGAAAATTCTATTCATATTAAATATATTCGCCCTGCAGCTACATGCCCTGATTGCGGAGCTAAGATTGAAGAGGTTGAAACAACAGCGCAGTCATTGGTTTTTTTCCGTTATCAGTTAGGACAAATGGTCAATATATCAATAAAATGATCAATCTATGCAGATTCTCGAAGATGTCATTTACCGAATTAGTATCTCTTCCTAATTATTATATACATGAAATTTATAAATTATATGTAGAAGATAATATAGCTAAAGCTAAGAAGGAAAAGGAAGAGAAAGCTAAACAAGAAGCTCAACAGCGTGCATCAAATAGATCAGCAACTAGACAACAAGATTCAGCTAATGTAGCAGATTTACGCTCTGTTTTAAGTGGATTAAGCGATGATGATTTCGAGAACTTAGTAGATGAACTAGAATAAAGTACTGGAGGTTATTACATATCATGGATAGATTATCTTTCTTTAAGAATATAAATGGTATAAGTTATCCTGAGATGTTAGTTGACTTCTTTGATCATTTTATTGCACTAAAGCAATTGATAGATACCAATAATTGTATAGTTAATATTATATCTTACAATAAAGGACAAGATATAGAATTTAGTGTAAACTTTAAAGATCCTACTTTATTGCAAAGAACAATTAATGAAATTCAACGATTTGGTAATGTAGTTGTTATATATAATAGAACAATGACTATACATATAGAAGTTTTAACTGATATTGATCTTAAGGTTAAATTGTACTAAATAATTATGCATACCATCATATTGGTGGTATGCATAATTTTCACAAATGTATAATAATTGAAAGGAGGAATCCTTAAATAATGGCATCGAAAAGCAAAAGAGTAATATATAACGCTAGTATAAATTTAACTTTCTTAACAGAAAATGAAATATTAGCTATACCATCTAATAAAATAGCATATTTGTATATAGATTATTCATATGAAGTAAATGTAATGCCTGTTGTATATCTTAGTTTATTGGTAAATGATGATATGTTTAAAAAGATAATAGATAATAAAAATACAGGATCATTTACTATAGATATAAGAAAATTTCAAACACAGAATGATGCATCTATAGGAAAGACTATATTAAAAGATACATTCAGTTATATTGTAAATACTACTAGTGAAAATATTATGAAAGATCTTACTGCACAAAATCCAGTAGGAGGAGCAGATAATTATAGAAAGTTATTATTAGGCCTAGTCTCAAAGACTATGGTTAATAAGCTCAGAAAGACTTTCAATGGTGTTTATAATAATATAAATGAATCTACTATAATAGCTTTAGCATTAGAAGGAACTAAACCTGTAATAGAGAAATTAACTACTAATAAGAAGTATGATAGTATATTAGTTCCACCTTCACCAAGTATATATAAATTTATTAAATATATATTTGATAAAGATCCATTCTATGACACAGAATTTATTTTATTTATGGATTTTGATAAGACATATTTATTATCAAAGAATGGAAAGAAAGTTCCTGCAGGTGATGGAACACCTGATAGTGTATTAATAGATATACCAGAGATTACTACAGATGATGCATTTTTTGAAGGTATGGAATATACTGATGATCATTATTACTTAAGTATCAATCCTGTAAACTTTAGTATATCCAATAATCAATCTATGAGTAAGAATGTAAATAATTTGACTATTATTGATATGCATAATAATATAACAGACCTCGATATAGATTATCCAGATGATATTAAAGGATTGGAAAAGAATAAAATATTTGCAAGAATGAATAATCCGGAACTTCTCAAAAATACAATAGAATTAAATCAGATAAGAATACATGTTATAAAAGGTTATATAGATGGATTCTTATTTAATCCTAATAAAGAATATAATATTACTTGCTATGGAGATAATGCTAAATATAATGGAAATTATATGCTTGATAGCAAGCAAATAATATTTAAGCCAAATGTAGAAAATTTCAATATATCTGTATCTTTGGGATTAAAGATGGTTGGTAAACTTAGTAAACCAACAGAAAGCAAATCTAATAAACAAGAATATGTAAAAACTATCAATAAAGCTGTAACCAGTACTGGTAAACGCTCGACTTCTGCAGCTCTTAAAGTACAAGCAAATGTTAGAACATCGATATAGACAAAATCCAGTATAGGCATAGCACCTATACTGGATTAATGCTTTAAAATGCTATTTTACCATATTTGATGTATTTATTTGAGGGGTTCCATTATTTGTATTTTGATTAATATTAGTAGTAGTAGCTGCAGTATTTCTCATTTCTCTATTTACTGGGAATAGATGTTTTAATACTCTCATATAATCTGCTTTTCTATTCTTTATAATAACAAATAATGTAGATAATATCTTAGTAGTACATGTAAGATAAACCTTAATCATATTAACTGTATCCTGATTAGTTCCGCCAGCTTTTCCTACATAATCTACTTTATCATTAAATTCCATTTTAGCAGGATTTTGACTACCTTGAGGTTGAGTAGTATTATTTCCTGTAGTAGTAGCAGTAGTATCATCTTCATGAAGATTAAATCTAAATGATTCTGTCTTTTGCTGTTGAGTATTATTCTGAGTTACATTAGGATTACTTTCAGTTTGATTCTTATCTTTATAATCATTTGGTAATTGATTTATAATATTCTGTATAGATTTTACAGATGTATTATAAGTATTCATGTTTGCTTGGACAGCTTTTACATCCTCTATATAGTTATTTCTACACCAATTATAATATCCTCTAATCAACTCAGGAGTTACATTTACACTATCCTTAACTACATCCACGATAGCAGTTTCTAAGACATCCTTTATATCTGTCTGCCCTTCAGCAAAACCATAATTAGAGTAATTAGCTATCAAGAATTTATCCTGATTTTCCAATGAATCTTTCTTAGTATTAAATATAGTATTGAATTCTACTATATCAAATCCTTTAATAACATCATCTTTATAGTTTCTTATATTATTTACAGAAAATCCAGGATCACCTTTTAACTCTTTTACTTTAGTTTCAATAGATTTAAGATAAGCAAGGTCCATCTGACCTTCTATGATACCAATAAACTTATCCAATGCCTGTTGTAAAGCTTCTGTAAATCTTGTTAACCATAAAGTTAATGTTTCTTTAATAGATTCTTGTAAAATTTCTAAATCTGCTCCATAAGATTCTCTTATACATTGATTATTAATCTTACCAAAAGTAGAGAATGCTTCTGATTCTATTAAGAATAATTCATACTCTAGACTTACAGTTTCAAAAAGAGAATCATTATAATTATCTCCAGAAGTAAAAGTAATATTCTCTATCATATAATTATAATCCCTCCCTTGTTATATATTCTGCTGCTCTAAACAATATCTTTCGATTGGTTGCTAATTCATCTTTAGCAGCTTCCCATCTAGCGGAGAAATATAATACAAATATATTACATGTATTCTTTATTTTATTAGCATATCTATTAACCAATTTAGAATAGAGATCTACAGTTTCTACTGATACATCCGTAAGATATTTATCTACATTTGTTGATCTTAATTTACTTACAAGATCATTTCCTGCTTTCTCCATTTTGATTTTATCTTTTGCATAGCCTTTAATCAATCTTGGAGCAGTTTTCCATTTCTCTAATCTTACTCTCATTTGATCAGGAGTAATAATATTATTTGTAGTAGTCGTAGATGATCCATTTCTAAAATACTTAAATAATGCTTCTCCATATTCTTCAGCAGATATATAAGAATTAGATCCCAGTAAATTTCCTCTTATTTGATCATAATTCTGTTCATCATCATAAGAATTATTATTAAAATCATTTATCGCATTCTCTATATCTCTTGGATTTTTAAGAGAGCTGAATTTATTTATAAATGAGGTTATCTCATTAAATATTCCAACCAATTGATCTTCAAGATCAGTTCTAGATACACAATCTGTAATATGAGTAAAGGTAAACATTGGTTCATTATAAGGTATATCTACACCAAGTTTATTTATTTTATTATGTAATCTTTGTATCTGAGAATCTTTAGACACAAGATTCATACATAATGTTTCAAACTCTCTCCATATTCTAGTTATTATTCTTATAAATCCAGTAATAATAAACTTTACTATATTCTCTAAAGATAAGTTTGTTTTAACTTTATCGATTATACCAGAAACAAATCTAGAGCCAGGAGTAGTTATATTAATATTAAAAGTTTTATCTTCATTAAGTAAAATCGTTTTCCTCTTATTATCATACATAGATGTATTGTACCTAGCAATCTCATTCTCTATTAGTATATTTTCATTTAATATACATTGAAGAGAATCTATAAATATAGATGTATTCTCATAAATCTTTATTACAGGTTTAGGAGTATTATCAATAATATTCTCCTGTTTATATAAATGATCTGTAGAAAAAACCATATTAATAATCCTCCATCATTTTATTTAAATTTAAGGTGAGTGGGTAATAAAATCCCACCCACCTTAATAAAATTATGATATAAGTAATAATTACCAGTTGAAAGCTTCATTTACAAAATCTTTATCAAACTTAAGAGCAGATTCTGTCTTAACCTTATCTTCCTTTTTCTTAATAGTAAGTTTACTAGTAAGAACGCATCTACTTGCAATCATAATTGCAGTATGAAGAGCCTTAACTCTAAGCTCAGCAAAATAAAGCTTAGTATTAAGATATGCTACAGTTGATTTAGAGAATCCCTGCATGAAATCTTTCGAATCATCGGTACCAACTTTCTTTAATTCTCTAACTGCTTTATCAGCAGCCTTCTTACAATCAACATAACCTTTCTTTGTATCCTTGATAATATCAGCTTTAATCATACTAGCTATTTTAGCCTGATTGTTAAAGATCCACTGTACATTGTAATCTTTCTTACCAAGACCGATCTTCTCATCAATAGCTTTCTTAGCCTCTTCAATGCTAGCACCAACAGACTCTACTAACTTTTTATCACCAAAAGCTTTTGAAAGCAAGAGACCATAGCTAGAATTAGCAGCCTGAACTTCACCTTCAGTACCACTACCATTCTTCATCATCTTAGCAGCAAGAGTATCGCCTAAAGAATGACCAATATTATCTACTTTCTTTTCTGCAGCATCTAAGTTTCCATCAATAAATACACCAAGATAGTTGCAGTTAATGGTATCCAATGATTTATCAAGCTTTTCCTTGTAATCATTAAGATTAATCTTTGCAAAAGATTCACCAAACTTATTCTTGAATTCATCAATCTTCTTATTAATAGTATTGATGATTTTTTCAAAGATTCCTTTGATCTTTTCCCATACAACCAATAAAGCTTTAACAATCTTTTCACCAACACTCTTGATTGTTAATTTTTCAGAAGCTTCTGTAATAGTACCTTTCTTATACTGATTAAGTTCAACTACACCAGCTTCATGAAAGATATTGTTCATTGTACGAGTAAAATCAGCTTCTGTCATTATACCCATTTCTACATATGAATTACAATTCTCTGTAACATGTACAATTCCAGAGTTTTTAATTTCATCACAGTATTCGTATACCATAATATTTATTCCTCCTTATTTAATTAGCAGATATTATACTAAGCCAAACATCTCATTTACATAATTGTCAGACTCTTCACCTGCAATCCAACAAAGAGCTTCTGTTATATTTACAGATTTACCATCATCTATAACATAAGATTCAGCTTTTACTTCCTCTTCTTTATTACCTTCAGGATTCTTTTTCTTTGCACCATGTGCTGTGCGGATGCAGTAAGTTCCAAGATCAAATACGATCTTTCTAAGAGACTTATACCATTCCTGATATGTAGTAATAAGTTCGTGCATTTCTTTTACCATCTTGGTAACAGCAGCTTTATAGCTCTCTTTGTCGCCTCCGCCTGCTACAAAGATAGGATTCTTAAGCATCAATTCTGCAGTCTTTTCTATCTTCTTATCATTCATTGTATGAAGAAGAGTTGCTAATAACTTTATCTGCTTAAATTCTTTTGCTCTATTATTTGCAAATGCATCAGGATTGATCTTAAAGTTACTATCAGGAATCCATACCTCTTCTTCTTTATCAGACAAGAATGCTCCTTCTAATGCTTTAACAACACCATCATCCTTCATTATTGTATCAAGTGGCACAAAAGGCTTATTATATAACTCATCGCATTTATTAAATGCAGCTTCAAAATTAAAATCAGGATTTGCAGCTCTAAAGTTTTTGATTCCAGGATATCCTTTTCTATTATCTACATTATTTATAGCATCAGTGAATTTCTTAAGAATAGGATGATCCTTTGTGAAAATAGCAGATATCTTTTCAAATAATGTTTTGAAAGCTGTAGCAATTGCAGTAAAAGCTTTCTTCAATGCTTCAACTATACGCTTAAAGATATTCTCTTTTACAGCAGTTTTTGTCTCTTCACCCTCAGAATATTCAACAGTAGGTTTATCTTCACCTTCATCTGGATCTTTCTGAGAAGTAACATCGCCATCTTCTTTTAAAATCTGTGCTTTTCTAAACTCAAGCTTAAGCAAAGATTCAAAAAGCTTATCTTCATGATTTATTAACTGAAGATTAGCTTCAGCCAAAGACATAGTACTTGTCATAGTCATATTCCTCCATATTTATTAAAATAAATCACTATCATTGATAGTATCATCAGAAAGATTATCTTTGATATCAGAAATCTTCTTTTTCTTCTCATCTTCAATATCTTTCTTTGCATCCTTATCTGCTTTCTTATCTTTGATAGCAAGTTTCTGAGACCAAGCCCTAAGTTTTTGAGCAATCTTTAACTGCTTCTCAATTACTTTAGTTTTCTTATCTTCTGATAAATTAGAATTTTCATCATTCTGAAGTTCTATAGAATTTATCTCAATAAGATTAGCCTGAGCTTCAAGAGATTCTGATAAATCTGCCCTTAAATAATATAAGAACTTAATCAGAAGTCTTAATGCTTGTATAACTAAAAGTACACCAATAACAATTCCTGCACCAATTCCTAAAATTTTAGCAGATTTACCAAGTATAAATTTAGCTGAGCCAGCAATTTTAGTAGCAGTATTAGAATTAACTATTTTGTCTACATTTGCTTTCGTAGCTTGCAATACAGTAGACATAATGCCTTCATTAGTTGCACCATAACCTGCATTTGCAGAAGGATGTTTATGATAAGACCTCTTAACAACAGATCCACTACATCCTTTTTCATCTACAGATTCGGTACCTGTTGCTTCACAACCACCATTAATAGGCATAACAGGAGTAGGCTCAACTTCATCATCATTAGTATCAGGATTATTAGCTCCTGCTGCTAACTGATCAGGCTGTTCATCACTAAAAGGACTAGGAGCATTAACCGGCTCTTCTGTAGGTTCTTCTATATCTTCTCCAGCTGCAAACTTCAATATGGTTACATCTTCATCCAATTCCTCATCTCCAATAGGAGTATCCTCGGATGTAGGTGCATCTTCCATTGCATCTAATACACCATCTGTAGTAGATATAGTATCTTCGGTAAATTCATCATCCTCTACAGCTTCTCTGATTCCAGAAACAGATTCTCTAAGAATCTTCTCTAGCTCTCCAGAAGCATAAGACTTATTCATCTTAGCAAGTTGCTCAAGCATAACATTAGATTCAGCATCTTTATAAGCAGCCTTATCTAATGCCATATGAATATTCTTATTATTAGGATCTTTTACAAACTGAATAGCTACTGCAATTAAGAATGATACAGAATGCTGTATAGTAGCAGTAATAATATTATAATACATCATTGCAAATGAAGCATTATTATTAAAAGCCTTTATAAATATAGGACGAAGAGACTTCATATTATCAATAGCAGTTAACTCTATATCTATAATAGAAGTATCCTCTTTATATTCTGTTACAATTCTTCTAATAATATTAACACATTCAACTGTATTATTATATCCATCAACTTTAGTAATATCACCTCTTGATCTCGGAATAGATCCAAAATCAATCTTATCAGACTCTGTTACAATCTTCTCATACAATGCACTAGCAAGAGCAGACAATAACTGAGATTGCTGATCTGATTCATTAATATACTTAATGAACTTTGTGGTTTGCCTATCAGAGAAATCAAAATATTCTCTAATAATGCTATTATATTCATTCAAGATCATATTTTGATTACCTCCTTGTTTGATTGAAAAGATTAATCATATCTTTATAAGCTTTAGCATCATTATTCTCTCTATTTAAGAAAGAATAAGGAACCTGCTCATAGCCATCATTACCATGATAAAGAATCTTAGCAACTTCGATAGACTCATCACAGATAATAATTCCAAGAAGATTATATTCTTCCATAATATATTTAGCGACTTTAAAATCTTCTATATTATAGTTATATTCCTTTTTAAGCATATTGGCAGTTTCTTGGTTAATAACAAGAGTTGTTATTGCAGATGCATCATTACCAGACTTCTTAAGTTTATTATATTTACCTTTAACTTGTCTAGAATCAAGAACTCTCCACATTCTTGCAATGGGACCCTTCTTGGCATCATTCTTTGCTCTTATCTTAGCCTGAGAAACGCAGAATAAGAAGTCTTTTACAAAACTAATTTCACCAGTTGTTGCCCTGATAAAATTAGTAAAGCTAAGTGCAGTCTTCTTCTTCTCAGCTAACCTATCGATAATATCAGACGAATCTACAGGAACAAGACGAGATTTAACTCCAGCAGCAAATGTAGTCTTTCCAACATGATTTCCTGCACCATCTACTTCATTAAATGTAACTAATAACAAAGTAGGAGCCAGCTCATTTGCTTTTCTATAATCCTGATCTGACATTACTCTAGGAAGAGAAGCAAGCTGCTCATCTCTTCTAAATTTAATTTTCTCTCTTTTTGCTTTATCTTCTTCAGACTCAGTTTTCTGTCTTGCAAGTTCTGCTTCTGCAGCAGCCTTGTCTCTTTGCTCTGCCGTAACAATATCTGCTTCTCTGACTACAGTACGTCCATAATAATCTTTCATTACAGTATAATTCATTAATGACTTTTCATTAAGACTATTTGTAGGATATACTTTATCTGTATGAGTTTTAAGATACATAACCATCTCATTAAGAACATCAGATATTCTTACTCCATTAACCACATTACCTGATTCATTAGTAGTAAGAGCATCATAAATGTCATACAATGATGCAGATTGAGTATTTATATTATTATGAACTTTTTGTATAGCTTCTCTACCACTTTTAGCATCTATCTGCATAGAAGCAAAAAGTAATGTAAGCATTGTAACAATATTACGTTCATTCGCTTTACTAATCATTCCTGCAGTTGATGGTGACAATGATGTATCAAACATTGTAGGGAATGTCATAACTAAATCTTTTACATATTTAGATATACTTCCGCCAAGAAAATTATCCTTTTCCTTTTTATCGGCACTAGGACCAAAGAAATCTCCTACCATATCAAATATGGCATTATTTTCTTGTAGAATGCTTTGCATATTGGATTACCTCCTTATATCATAATTTATATAGATGTTAATCTTTTAAAAGATATTAAGAGTGTTAGGGGGAACACATATATAAATTACTACATAAAGAAGGAGGTAGAGGGTATGCCTGTACATTATATGAATATTATTAATAATAAATATGAAGGTCAGGATGATAACAATTTCTCCGAAAAGTTAATAAATGAATTAAATAGATTAGATAGTGCGCAAAAAGATCAATCATCTATTCATAAAACTAATATAGATAAGATGCTAAACGATAGTCTTATTTTGGATAATCTGTATCATTCTAATAATATTAGACAATCTAGAAATGATGTGATGAATATATCAGATTCTGGCGGAAATATATTTACTCATACATTTAGATTTGGACTTAGTAATCCTTATGGAGCAATAAGTTCAGCTAGAGAATTTTTATTCTTTACTAAGCCAGATTTACATATAATAAAAAATGTATCAATTAGCAGCAATGCTGTATTAAATGATGGATTAGGATCTTATTTCTGGAAAGATATGCTAGATAATAAAAAACGTATTATAAGTTGTTTGCAAGGAAGTTATAATAATTATTTTGCTGGCTCTTATACTTCTGATCCATTTAATCATTTATTACAAAATACAGTTGTAAGCAATCTTGATGTACCTGGATTAAATTCCAATTCTATAGAAACTTCTACAAATACATTTGGTGTATCTATAAGTTATAGAGGTTCATCTGAAGATTCGGATGATAATCCAGAGTTTAGCCTCGAATTTAAAGATGATAGATATCTAAATGTATATACATTTTTTAGAGCTTATGAAGAATATGAAACATTAAAGAAACATGGTCTAATAGAACCTCAAGCAAATTATAGAAAAAATAAGATCATTAATGATCAATTTGCTATATATAAAATTATAGTTGATGAGGATATGGAAACTATATTATACTGGGGAAAATATTATGGTGTATATCCTGTATCTCTTCCGAGAGATGCATTCAATTCACCGAATTTCCAAGATGGTATATCATTTACTATAAATTTCAAAGCTGCATTTTATGAAGATATGCGTCCAGAGATCTTATATGATTTCAATGCTTTAACCAGATCTATGTGGAACAATAAAGCATATCATAGAATAGATATATATAATGATATTATTGGAAGAATAGATGGAAGACTTCCTATATTTGCTTATGTAGAAAGAGTGGAAGGAGATCTAAGAGCACAACAAAATCCAAATAGATATTATTATAAATTAGCTTGGAAAGGAGATGACACTTACTAATGGCTACTAATATAGATGCAATTAATAATAATGGCACCAAATGGTCATTCAATAGTGATATTTATGATATAGAAAGTACACTAATTCAGGTAAGAAATAGATATATAGAAGATGAATCAGAAGATACACTCAATCTTGGTATATTTGGTTTCTTAACAGATACAGAAGCAAAGAAAATTCAGACATCTGTAGTATTAGCAGGAGAGCTTGGAAATGAAATGTTTCCCAGTAGAGCTAAATTAACAAAGAATGTAACTGCTCATGCAATAGATTGTAATATCAAAGATATCAATGCAATTCCTGCTAGACTTATAATAGATATAGGAATTAAGCTTGAAGATTTAAATACTTATATCAGTGATGATGGAAAGTTTTATTTTGACCATAATTCTCCATTGTTTATAGAGAATTATGAATTCCATTTTGATTATGATATTATTCTTCAAAGAGCAATGAATTCTGCAGGCGAATACTCATATTCTGCTCATTATGATATGAGTAGCATTAATTATATTTCTAATATAGTAGAGCCATATCTTGTACAACCATTCCAAATGAATATTGGAAATGATCCTTATATTTTATTCCAAGCTGAAGTTAGACAGTATACTATAGAGAAAACAGAAGACAAGATTATTTCTGAATCTATAATAGAAAATAAGACATATACATTTGCATTTGATAATCAATTAGCCGACTTTGATATTTATGCTACATCTAATGGGGTAACAACAAGACTTAGACCATTTTTATATGGATCTGCAGTAGACACAGAATCATATTGCTGGTATGAGTATATATCTGATAATACTATAAGAATATCGTTTGATTCAAATTCATATTTGCCTGGATTAAATACGGATCTTAGTATTATTGCATATACTACTGTAGGAACAGAAGGTAATTTTACATATAATATAAATCATAATATTGGAGGATTATATATTGATATTAGCTCCGATAAGTATAACTATGATGGTATTACATGTTATATGATTCCTGCTGGTAATTCGATGGGTGGAAAGAATAAAGCTACCAAAGCAGAATTACAAAAGCAGATACCTATAATGAGAAACTCAAGAGGAAATATAACTACAGACCAAGATCTTGAAAACTACTTTAAATTACAAGATACAGAAGATCAACGTATAGTAGTTAGCAAAAAAGTAGATAATCAAATAGCTAGAATTTGGTATGCATATCTTCTTATGAAGGATGAAAATAAAGTTATCATTCCAACCAATACAATAAATATTAGAGTAGATCTTACAAGTGGAAGCTTTATTCTTGGAGAAGATGGTAGATATATTCTTCCTGCTGGTACTATATTTAAATTGGAAGATGATGCTCCATATGCTACAGTTATAGATGCAGCAGATGTACCCGAATTATATTCTGATGAATACTTTAATTCTGGCTATTATTATATGAGTCTTTATAATATACTTGTAGATGTAGAACCTTTATATACAGCATATTATATGACTATCAGTAATACTAATCAATACCTTACATTTAGCTATGTTAATGAAGCATCTATGGTACAGTTTGTATCTACATATTGTAACTTTAATAGATCATTGTTGACAAATCAATCTGAATATAAATTATCATTTGCTTCTGCTCAATCTATAGCAAATGATTACGGATTATATTATGTTGATCCTGAAACCGGTACAGTAACAAATAAGATGGCTGTAGTATTAGTAATGTATAAAGATAATGATCCATATAGATGGTTACCTGCTACATTAGATTCATACAATGAGGATACATTTGTAGCTAATTGGTCTTATACGATGACAACAGACAATGCATTCGATACAAGTAATAATATTAAGATATTAAATCTTAGAGTAGCTGGATCTGGTACAGATGTAAACTATGGATTTATGGAGCCAAATACTACTGCTAAATTATATTTCTTAGCAAAATTTGACAATGAGTATGGAAGATATGATTTAGATTCAATCGCTCCCGGTGCATATGATGGCTATACGGTAACTAATGTATATAATATAGATGATGGTATAACTTTCTATACAAACTTTACTAGTATTATGAATACTAAAATAGAGCCTGTATCTGGATCTACAAATGAATATATAATTACAGGAATCCCCATGGGAGGAATGCATTATATGAATACAGAAGAATCTGTTGTAATGTTTACTAATACTTTAAACGATAAGAAGAAATACATAGATCAATGCTTAAAGATAATAGATAATACTACAGATATAGATTTCAAGTTCTACAATACTTATGGACAATCTAAGACTTATACTATTGGTCATAATATTGGTATTGGTCATATAGACCTTACTTTGAAATTTACAGTTAAGCTTAAATCTACAAATGATGTATATACTAGGGATGATATCTTAAAATTTATCAAAAAATACATTGAAAATCTTGATAAAACAGGAGATCTTCATTTTCCTAACCTTATAACAGAATTAACTAATGAGTTTAGTGATAGAATAACTTATATAGAGTATAATACTTTTAATAATTATAATATCGGTGATACTCAGCATATCTTATTAAAAGAAGATCTTAATATAGCAGATATACCAGAATTCATAAATATAAGAAATCATTATGATAATGCTGGTAATCTTGTTCCTTGGATAGATCTGGAAGTACTCTATTAAGCACATTACTATAATTAGTATATTGAATTATTTCTAAGGAGGAATACTTATTATGGCCATTAATAATGACAGAAAGAACGAAGTTCTTGAAAGCTATAAAGCATATAAAGAATCAAAAGCTCTTAGAGAATCTAAATATGAAGAAGTTAAAAAGACAACTGCAAATAAGAAAGCTGAATTTCTCAAAGAATATTATAAGATAAGAGAAAAGAGAGAGCTTTCTATAAGAGAGCATGGCAAGTTACTTGAAGCAGCAAAGAATTATTACTTTGGAAATGCACTTAAAGGAATATACATTGCTGCTCTTGAAGCAGAAACCCTTACAGATGATGCTTTATATTTAGCAGAAAATATGGTAGACAGCTACATTAAAGAAAATGGTGGCTATCAAGCTATAATGGGAAATGTAAAAGCAGATACATATCTTCTTGCAAAGATTAGAAGAGTTGTAGAAGATGCTGCAGAAGAAGAAGTTAAAAATATTGAAGATGGAAACAAGGAAATCGATGAAGTAGAAGATATTGAACTTCAAGATTCTCCTGAAGATGAGAAAGATTCAATAGAAGTATCTGGAGAAACCAAATTAACTACAGCTAATATAAATGATATTGTTAATGCTCTTAATCAGGCTGGTCTTGAAGTAGTTAAGAAAGGTGAAGATGCTGATAACTTTGAAGAAGCTCAGCCTGAAACTCCTGAAACAAAACCTGATATGGAAATAGAGGATAATCAGGAAGAAACTACCACTGCTACAACTACTGAAGAAGAACCTGCAGAGACAACAACTGCTGAACCTGAAGACAATACAGAGGAAACTACTACAGCAACTACTGAAGAGGAACCTGCAGAAGATACTAAAGATGACTCTGAGTTTGATAAAGATATGGGATCTATTGATGATACTGAATCTGAAGAATCTGTAGAAGATGCTGAAACTGAACATACTGAAGACAAAGCAGAAGAAGAGTCTCCTGAAGAAGATGCCGTGGAAGATGAATTTGATAAGGATCTTGAAATAGCAGATAAGAATAATGAGGAAAAAGAAGAAGATTTTGATGATACCATTGATCCTGATGCTGTGAAAGTACAAGATTCTGAAGATGATGAAGATATCCAAATAGATGATTCTGAAGAAGAAGGCGAGAAAGATTCTGATGATGAAGATTATCCAGAAGATGATGATCAATCCGATGCAGATTTCGAAGAAGGCGAAGCTGAAGAAACATCTCAAGATGATGAAGGTATAGATATTGATGGAGATGGAGATCCTGATGTTGGTGATTTAGAAGAGCCTGAAGAAACTGTAAATGTAGATCCTAATAAGACTATGATGGATGAACTTGAAAATGAAAAAGAAATCAAGGATGCAGTAGAACTTATTAGAACCAGAGTTGCAAATGCAGAAGAAGCATTCATCAAGAGGAACCAGGAAGACAAGCAGAAGATTGACGATCTTCTTTCCAAGATATCTAAGAATGTAGCTACAGTAGAAAAGATTTCTTCGGAAGATGGAGAAGATAGCAAAGAAGTAGAATCTGCTAAGAAGTCAATGGAAGAATCTACTTTAATGTACAAGAAACAGATTAATAGTATAAGAGATGATAAGCCTATGAGTATCTTTGAAAAGATGACAAGAAGTATATCTGAAAGCATCATTAGAGATCCTCGTAAGGTTAATATGTTTATTAATGAAGCTACACAAACACCTGATTTTGGTCTTATAACTGAAACATCAAAAGTAATGTATGGCTTCTTAGAAACATTAAATACTCTTCAGCTTGAGTCTGTAAATAGCAAATATATCTTAAATATTATTAATAATATTAGGTAATAAGCTTTGTTTGCCATTGATAAATTCCTTACAGTATATACCCTCTATAGATGATGAATCTATAGAGGGTATATACCATGTTTTGAAAATATGGAGGTGGGGGTTTATAAAATAAATTTTATGGAATCGCCTACAGTATATATATCAAATATAGGATTATTTAGATTAGATAAATATATCAATATATTTGAATTTGATGTATGATTCTGTGCATATAATCTTATAATATCATATATACATTTTATAAGATTTTTCTTCTTCTTAGATAAAGTAGCTTCATCTTTTAATACAATATTAATTTCAAAAGAAAGTATATCTATATTAATATCTATATACTCGTCTTTTAATATTCTTTTTATACATTTTTCTATATCATCTTTTAAGTTATATATATCAAAACTAGAAGATTGCATATATATATCCCTTAAAAACAATCTAGAATCATACATATTTTTTACAATTTCATTTACACTCCCTGCTACATTATTAATATTTTGCATAATTTAACTTATCTTCTCCTTATAAATTACTAGATTTTAAGATGTCATATTTTACTTCTTTTAAGTTTAGTTCTACTCTAGGCTCATTAGAATATAGTTTCTTAGCAGATACTTCTATTATATTAGAGTCATCTGTAAATGCTATATTATTTAAAGCATCAAATACAGATTTGATCACATTATCAATATCTGGTTTCTTTGTATGCTTTTCATAGTTTTTTAGTAATGATTCTTTCTTCTTTTTGGAAGCAGAATCTGGAATAGGAAAATATGCTACGATATTAGCTTTAATAGGTCCATCTAGAATATCATCATATGTATAATTACTCAGATAAGTATTCTGAATTAGTTCCTCATAGTTCTTAGTTTTTTCTGGAGTATATGTATGGGTAAATTTACCTTTAAATGTAACTCTTGGTCTTCCTTTACCTACAGGTTCTCCATATATAACTAAATTAATAGAATGCTCTTTTAAATTAGGATTATATTTTATAGGTTCTCTCATATTAGTACTCATAATCCTCCTATCTACTTTATATTACTAAAGTGTAAAAATAAATGTAATAATATACATAAAAGATTTATAGTAGATAGACTATTGTAAGTCTATCTACTATAAGATTAAGAGAACAACAATAAAAATTAACATGTAACCTTTTTAATGAATCAATAGCTATATGCTTTAGCTATAAGATTCATAATATTATTATTGACAGCAGATGTTATCTGTTCTTCAAATATATTATGAGATTGATTCTTAAATAAATCATAGTACATTCTTACCTTTCTTGACCATACCATTTCATTTATATTTAATCCTGCCATATTAGCCAAGAAATCCATATAAGCTGTATTGTTTACTATATTAGCAGTTTGAGATAAAGATTTTCCAACTACATTTATTCTACTAAATATATTGCTACTATCAGCAGAATCATCCACATATCCTGTCATAGATAAAGAACTGTACAAATCTTTAATATCTATACTAAGATCTATCTGAGTAGGTAATCCATCATCGTTCCAGCAACATGTAGCACCTTTGGTAACTGATAATCCAGTTATCATTCCAAGATCTATATTAAATAGACCTTTACAATATGCTTTTAATAAAAATGGTGTTCTATATGCATTTACATTATCTCCTATCATATGTGGCAATGTAAGTGCAAGAATCTTACAATAAGGCTTCAATACATTCATAAATATAGACATTGAATCACTATCTGGAGATCTAAGTTTTATATCTATACTATATGATCTATCGAATGATGAATCTGACCACATTTCTGGAAATACGATTTTTCCACCATCTACTATTGAGCCAATAGAATCTGTAAGTGAACCAACCAATGCACCACCAACATTAGTTGCAATATCTCCCATTACACTTTCTCCAATACTATTTGCTACAGATGATATAGATGATTTTAAAGAACTAACAAGACTATCATTACCGCTGCCAAACAAGAAAGATAATTCTTGAGCAGTATCAGATGTTCCATTTACCATACCAGCTATCATAGAACTCTTAGTTCCATTTGAAAAGCTTTCATGTATAGTATCTATAGAATCCATATAGAATATTAAATTCTGTTTAGCTAAATATGCTTCGCTAAAAGAAGTATTGGTTTCTTTTTCCCAGTTTGCATTTTTTAATAAAACATTTCCTGAACCAGGCAATTCTATTTCTCGTTCACCTAATCCTAAGAATACAGAGACAGCAGTTAACATTGCATTTAGATAACTATAATATTGGTTATATGCATAAGAGGCGGAGTACATTCTTCCACTTCCAGCTAATAATGATTCTACATTACTATCATCTCTTAAGCCACCGAGCAATGCATTAGTAATAACTGATGCATCAGATTTTTTCCAGTCTTTATCTGCCATAAATGTAGGATTACAAGGTGCCAAAAATAATAAAGGAATTTGTGTCAATATTTTTTCAGAATATTTTCTGCCTAATCCATCATAACTACTAGTACTACTACCACCTTGTAAACTTACAGGCATACGTCTATCAACAGTATTCAAGAATTGATAAGGAATAGCTTCTATTCCTTGTAATGATTTTACTGTAAAACTATTAGTATATGCAGATACTTTATTATTTATATAATTAGCTCCAGTATCTGTATATATTCTATTCTGTCCAAGATATGTATCAATAGCTTCAACAGCAGTAGGTTGATTTATATTCAGTGCCTTATCAACATTGGTAAACATTTTTTTCAGCTCAGAAGCATCATTAGTTTCTGTTGTCGTTTCTTCTATTACTATTGATGGTCCAATACCTCTTCCACCACTACCTTGACTTCTACTATTATTTCCTTGATTAATTGCATTTTGTAAACTATCAAAAGTTATTTGCATAGCAGCACTAGGTGTAGGTGTTGGAGTAGGTGTAGGTGTTGGAGTAGGAGATACTGCAGTAGAAGAATATGATGGTACCGGGGCGGAATTAATTTTTTGAGCCATATATAAAATCACTTCCTTTCTTTAATAATAAGAAGTCATATTTTCTAATCTATTAATAATAAGTTGGAGATAGCATTTTGTATGCTATCTCCAATACTTATTGTAATCTAGGTTAGAATTATACTTGTATTATAGAATAAAATTATATTTTAAATAGTTATCATCCTTTTACTAATTGGGCCATCTGATTAACTACATCAGCAAAAGAACTATCTATTTCTTGATTAGATCCAGATGCATTACTAGCTTTAGCTGCAGTATATGCATTATATTTCTCTAATAATGTAGTAATAGATTTAAGTTCATTAGAATTCAATTTAATAGTCTCTAAGTTAGCAGAATCTCTTACATTAAGATCTACCATTCTTGTAAGCAAGTTCAATATAGCAGAAACTAACTGCTCTAACATTCCATCTGACTTAGATCCTTTCTTAGCCAATATAATATTATTAGTCTTTATAGATTTTATATCAGATGCAGCAGTATTTACAGAGTTGGAACCAATAAGATTATTATAAGCATTACTATTAGTAGCTATACCTGATTCTCCACCATATAAGTTAGTAGTCAAAGAACTAATAGTAGATTTTAATATTTCTGGATCATAACTTGTTGTATCATGCATCTCTGGATCAGATACTACAAGTTTTCCATCCTTATCAAATCCATTAGCTAATATATAATGATTCTTAGGTCCAAAAGGAGATTTGGACTTAGAATTATTAGAACTATCTTGCCCCAGTAATATTGCAGGGTTTCCTTTAAGAAGATTTGCTATAGTTCCTTCTATATCAGATGATTTAGTATGTATTCCTTGTTGTCCTAATACTTTTCTAAAATATCCTATATTAGTACCATTTTTATTAGTGTATTCTTTTCCTAATCTTATGGCATCATTCATAGACAAATTCTTTCCATATAATGAAGAAATCATAGTTGCAACTGCAGGTGCACAACCATTATTACCGACGGTAGATCCACCATAAGAATTTGTTGCATATACAGAATTATGCTGGGAAACAAATGAATCCGGGCTGTATCTTTTATTCTTAATCTTACTCAATCCAGATCCTTTTCCACTAAGTTGTTGATCTTTAGTAAATGCATTATCATAGCTATGATCTCCAAAATAATGAAGAATTTCTAATAGACCATCATACATATATACAGGCATCAAATCAAATCCAACAGTTAAATCTACATTTAAATAACTTGATTTATTTCTTATTTTTTTAACTATTTTTTTAAATTTCTCATCTGATGTATATGAATTAATAAATTTAGTATAATATTCAGTTGGAATAATTACTCCATCTAATGCAAGTGATTTTCCTAATCCAACAAGGCCTGGTGCTTTTCTTACAAATAATATAAATGATTTATCTGCAACCTGAGAATGATTAGGAAATATTGTTGAACCAGATGCAATAGCATAATAATTATCTGGACCATATTTTGTATTATATACATATAATTCTCTTGTAACTTTATCATTTGAATCATAATATGGTAACTTTGCTACAATTTGTGTAGTATCCATTTCTGATGGATTTTTAAATGAAGTTTTATCAAGTACAGTTGTTGAATATGCTGCCTTATGTGCAATTCCAGCAGTTAAACCTCCAGCAAGTATAGCTCCTCCGGGACCCAAAACTTTTCCACCAGCTACACCACCAGCAGCTAATGCTGCCATTGTTTTATTAGATTTAATTGTTCCAGATGTATATGTTGTACTTTCAGATATCTGTTCATCTGCAATAGTTGTAGAATCATATTTTTTATCAGATATATTAGTATCTATATTTTTTGCTTCAGTCGTTTGTGAGCCAAATGTATTCAGAACTAAATTATATCCTTTATCCACAAGAAAATTACCAAGAGCTCCAAGCACAGGAATTAATTTATTTGTTATAAAATCTATTCCATCTGTTAGGAACCACTTAAGTCCTTTTCCAAGCATAGGTAATAAATTTGGAACAAGAGAAATACCACCTATAATACCACCTGTTATTAAAACTTTCTTGCCGATATCTTTTAACTTATCAAAGATAGATCCACCTTTATCTTTTACTTTACCAATAAGACCATCAGAAAGATTTTTGATACCAGAACTTACTTTAGACATTATAGCAGGTAATTTAATAGTAGCCTTTTCAGTTGCATTTGCATCTGATAATTGATTATCTGTATCTTTGTCTCGACGATTTGGTACAAACATTTTTTTGGCTTTATCATATATTAGCTTAATAGGATTACCTTCAGCATTATAGATTACTCTGGATGCTGATTCTTTAACTTTTTCTACACCAGCTTTTATACTGTTACCAATACCATTTTCTCTTATATTGGATATACCTGCTTTAATACTATCAAACTTATTCAAAGCCAAGTTCTTTACATAGTTTCCTATGTATCCAGCTCTACCAAGCATAGTATTAGTGTCATCAGCTATATCAAGACCAACATTACCTAATGTATTTGCTACAGCACTTGCTCCTTTACCGATACCTTTAATACCACTATCGATTCCATCAAGTGCAGCACTTCCAGCCTGTACAATACCTGTTGCAATAGACTTTTTATCTTTCTTAGGATGTGATTCAATATAGCTTTTAGCAGCATTATATTGTTCATCTGTAATCTCTCCATTATTCTTCATAATTTCAAGACTATCAGCATCAACATATCTAAACTTTCCAGTTTTAATATGTTTTCTAGACTTCTCCAAGTTTTTCTGAGCTTTATCTTCTGCCAATTCTTCTTTAGATTTCTTTCTAATGAATATACCTTCCTTAGCAATAACTTCAATATCAGCTCTTACCTTTTCAATCTTATCTTCAATAGATTCTCTAGTTTCTTGAGCTTTATCATCTTTATCTTTAAGATTAAGCTCATTTTTAATTAACTCTTGTGCTTTAGTAAGATCTTTATCAGATCTTATACCATACATATTCTTAAGCTGTTTACTTCTTTTAGCTATAGCACCCTTTTGCTTATTAATGGCAGATGCTGATTCTGTTGCTTTAGCAATAAGATCTCCACTAAGACCATTATCTTCAGCAAATTTAGCTAATCCTGTAACATCACCAGTTTTAATATACTTAGCAATATGATTTAATTGAGCAGAATCTATAGTACTATCTGCAGCATTATAGAAATTTGTAAGTTGAGAATTAATATTCTGATTAAGTTCTCTATTATTAGTATCTGAATTTGCCAGAATATCTGATAAATTCTGTAAATTCTTTGCAGACATAGTACCTATGGATCTATCAAATTCGTCCCATTTTCCACCATCTGCACCTACTATTTTCTTTTCATCTCTGTATGCCATTCTTTCGGCAGCAGTCAGATTTCTTCCTAATGTAGAATCATATACATTTTCACCTTTTCTAAGGTGTCTAGTTTTCTGCATTTTAGCCAATGCTTTAGGACCAAATATAGCAGCTCCACCAAGACCAATAGCAGGTAAAAATGGAGCTAAGAATGGTAATGCAGCTGCACCACCTAAACCTATACCTAATCCTTTTCCAACTTTACCAACTCCATTTAAAATTTTTCTTAATGGAGTTTGTTCTACATTCTTGAGAGCTTTCCTTCTTGCAGATCTCTGTTGGAACCAAGATTTTATATTTCCTACTTTAGTTAATATATTCTTGCCAAGATGGGTTAAGGTTACCTTAATATGCTCTGTGGTATTATGGAAAAGGTCATTAACTCCACCAAATAATTTATCAGCTAAATTATTTAATAAGCCTTTAGTTTTCTTTCCATCTTTTTCAGATCCAAATAAGAATGCATGAATCTTCTCATTTTCAGATAAGAATCCAAGACCTGCACCAAGCATCATGTTAATAAGTAAGCCACTACTAGGTCCTATTAATGCACCAAGACCTGCACCTATTATAGCTTTAGGTAATGCTTTCTGAAATTTATTCTTATCAAATAAGCCTTTCTTAACAAGTTTTCCATCTTCTTCTTTACCGAATAAGAATTCCTGAATTTTTGTTGACTTTCTAGCAAACCCTATTGCACTACCAGCAAGCAAGCCTCCTACCATTCCTATAGGACCACCAATTAATGCACCGCCAGCAACTAATCCAACAGTACCACCTCTGAGCATATCAGGAGCATTCTTTGTTAATAAGTTAGATACAGATTTAGGTAAAGCTCCTCCTTTATACTCTCCTTTTTCTTCATCATACTCACCAAATAAGAACTTTTGAGCACTTTCAGACTTAGATACAAATCCAGCTACTGAGCCTACCATTGCACCTAATAAAGGAGAACCGAGAACTCCACCAATACCAGTACCAATTAAAGCACCTGCACCTACTCTTCCTCTGGCAACTTTAAAATCATCACCAAATTTACCAAGCATAGACTCTAATTTCTGCTTACCATCTTTTCCTCCAGAAATTTTATCTACACCACTAGATACAGCATTCTTTAATATATCTCCAGCATCTTTGAATCCTTTAGATAACATGGATCCTATAGAGCCTTCTTCATTCTTAGACCACTTACCATTATTCTTATAATAGGTAACTCCATTTATAGTCATCCTATCTGTGTTACCGTTTTCTCTTGATAAGTTATTAAGTATTCCTTGATGATGAGCAAGAATATCTCTACCATCGAATAATCTCTTTGCTCTGCCTCCGGTAACATCAATAATTGGAATACCACCGTTAGCATAGTTACCATAGAAATTATCAATAGCTTTGTATTCTTTTCTATATTGCTCTTTTTTATTAATAGACTTTCTATAAAAAGGATTAAATTCAGCAGGTATTACCATTTCACCTTCAGATACTGCTATCATTCCGGTTTTAGTAATTCTTCTACCATTAGCTGCAGGTGCATTTACATATTTAGCAGCTCCAGATCCTGTAGCATCCCACTTTTCTCTGTAGCCTGCTTTCATCCAATTCCAGTATTCTTTTAAGCTAGCTTTAGTTTCTTTCCAAAATCCTGTTCTTTTATGAGTTTTTGGATCTTCTTCTCCAAATACATCATCAAGAAACTTAGATATAGTTTTATTTTTCTTTATAGCTTCAGTAATATTCTTTCTAACCTGATCAAATATACCATCTTTAGATCCATCTCCCCAAAGGAAGTTAGTCATACTTCTAGTAAGAGTATTAAGTAATTTAGATACAGCTTCTATAGGTTTATTCATATAATCAAGTACAGCATCTGGTATGAATTTACTCATAAACCCTTTAACCTTTTTCTCTGTATCCTGAAGTTTAGTTTCAATTACAGAAGAATATTTCTTTCCTTCTAATATAACTTTAGCTCTAACTTCAGCTTCATTAGAACTCATTATATATTCATCTGTATTATCTTTTACTTTACTCTCTATTTTTTCTATTTCATCATCTATACTAGAATCATCAGGATTGTTCTTTTTCTTCCTTTTCAAAGAATCAAGTTTTCCCGCTAAAGTTTTAATTTTTCTATCTATAGATTCATTCCATTTCTTAACTTGTTCATAGTTATTAGAATCTACACTTTCTTTATCTTTAGGAAGTTTAATTGCAGTAGAGCTACTATTTACGTTAGCCTTAGATAATGAAGGTAAATCTAAGCCAGAAGGCAATTTAACTGTTCCTCCAGATCCACCTGTACCTCCAAGAGTATTTACATAGATACCTCTAAGATAATCTAATACACCATTATTATACTGATCTACTCCGCCAACAAATGAACCGGTTTTACCTCTTAATGCACTAGAATTATCATGCAATGCTAATTCAGGGTTAAGACCATTTTTAGATATCTCTGCTACCATCTTATTAAGATCATCTCTTGAAGTCATATTATTATATATGAAATCATTGTACTTACCAGTTCTTACAAGCTCTCTAAGTATTCTAAGAGAATCAGCAGATAATATTTTAGCATATCTATTATTAGCTTTATTACTTCTACTATATACACCAACTTTATTTATATCTGTAAATCCTTCTCCAGACATAAATGCTTCTCTAAAGTAAGCTTCTAATTCTTTAGTTACTCTAGCTTGGTCTATATTCTTATTCTTTCTTGCTCTATCTAAAGCATCAGATTTTAATCTTCCACCAGCCTGATCGATGTATCTTTGCTCACGCTGATTCTTCATAGATTCTAATTCTGATTGACCAACAAATCTACCAGAGCTATAATCATAAAGTTGTTGCTTACCACCAGTAATAGCAGATAATATATTAGATAAATACTGAGGAATTACATAAGTAATAGCCTTTTTAGTTTCACCATCAAAAGGAATAGGACCTCTATTATAAGCACCAGTATTAAGCTTATCTTTTATCTTTGCTCTTTCAGGAATAAATAATCCTTTTAAAATATAAGATAAGAATCCACCGCCTCTATCAGTAGCCATCTCCTTAGCTATCATACTAGGAATGAATGCTTTTAATCCTTCATCAAAAGCTTTTAATGAAGTCATAAGCATAGTAGGCATCATTGCTTTTACAAGTGCATTAAGAGGCATTCTTAAAGGACTAATACCTTTTGTCATTTTCAATGATTTGGCACCACCAAACATACTGGCTATAGACATAATCATATCAGTATTTTCTTTGATATTACCCTTAACAAAATCTTTATAAGAGCCTAAAGAGAATCCACCACTTGCAAAATCAGATATAGATTTACTAGCCTTTGATCCATAACTGCCAGAACTATTTATAGCTGGAGTTCTTTCTAATATTTGTTCTGTTATCTTTACTAATTTATCTAAAGATTCTGAAGTTTTTGTAAAGAATAAAGTACCATTCTGCATGAATGTAGTTAAAGGTCTAGTAATAGCTTCATTCATATCAATAGTATTTTTATTCAAGGTAGCAATAGCTTCTGTTATAGTAGCAAATCCTTTACTGTTTAATTTAAACATAGCAGTATTCATTGCTTTATTTGACTTTACTATATAATCAGCAGAAGCTGCAGTTCCTCTATTTACGCCTTCAGTAACTTTAGCACCAACTTTATCTACAGCCATAATGGTGGCTGCAGTATTTTTGGCATTTTGCTTTACAATTAATTCATCACCATCTGTTATATCGTCAGTGTCTGATCCAAAGTCGAAAGATTCATCATCAAATGAGAAGTCGTCTAAGCCTTCAATATCAAAGCCCATCATCTTCATCATTTCACTATTGAGTACATCATCTCTTTCTTTATTGTACCAGTTACCCGTCTTTATATCGTCTTTAAGATTCTTAAATAAATTATCTAAAGCTTCTTTTCCCATTGATTTGATTTCAGCTCCTTTACCGGAACTAAAATCTTTTATAGATTGATACATTTCTGTTACTGTATCTTTAGAATCTTTAAATAATGAATTAAGATAAGGAGTATTGTCCTTTAATACGTCGGCAGTAGAATATAGAAAAGATTTACCGACATTCTTTATATACATTCTAGCCGTAGATGCTAAAGCCATATATGCTCTCCTCCTTCTCTTTCGAATTTTATAGTAATTAATTACTAAAATGTTAGCCTTGTATATTAGTATTCATGTAAAAAATTATCCCAGAGAGAATAATATCTCTCTGGGATAATTATTATGAATAAGCAACTTTTATTTTTGCAATAAGATCATTATATTCTTCTTTTGTAAGTCTTCCTGCCAATAAGAATACATCTAATCTATTAAGTAAATCTTCTTTACTTACCTTTTTAGTTTCGATAACATCGCAAACTAATTTATATGTAGATATATTAGTAATCATAATCTTTTCCTCCTCTATATTTTATGCTAAACCTAATTGCATAAGAGAAATCTCATAGAGTAGGTCTAATTGATTAATCTCTAATGTATTCTTTATATAAGATACTTCTCTTTTTACTTTTCTTATTTCATCTAAAGAATAAGATCCTTTTGTAACTATTCTTCCATCTTCTATAGCATAATCTCCAGGAATATTAGCATTTAATAACTCTTTTTCGATTACTTTATCGTTTCCTGTATCATAGATATAATAAGCTCCTTCAAATGCTTTGTTAGGAATCATATTACCATCTTTATCTTTACAAGAATAATATGCATAATCTCTATCAGAATTATATTTGCTTGCAGAAGTCTTATCTATATCATATGCTAATGCTACAATAAGATCATTTGATTTATCTACTAAAAGTTTCATACATCTTCCTCTCTTTTAATCATATGATAGATTTAGTTTAGCCAATAATTCTAATCCATCTTTTACATATTTAAATTGAGGATATCTCTTATAGAATACATCTTTGATGTTTCTTATAGATTGATTATAGATCTTTGGTGAAAGTTTATTTGTAAAGTGAAGAATAACCGGATCATAATAACAACTTTCTAGTTCTTCCATATAGCCATAAGTTTCAGGTAATCTCATACATTCACCTGCATCTCTTAAAGCCATCTGATCAGGATATCTATATAAGTTATTATTATAATTATCTCTTGCTGTATCTAAGAATCCGGTTTGTCTCATCTTTTTAAGATTCATTAGTAATACACCAGAAACCATTTCACCTTTTCCATCACATGCATCAGTTGCATAACTAGCTGCATAATTATAAGGATTCTCATTTATATACTTATGATACATTCCTTCTATTGGACCTTGTATAGCAGTATCTGCATCAAGATATAATAAGTCATCTACATCAGGAAGCAATTTATCTGCTATTAATCTTAGTCCAGCATAAGGAGTAAATGGTGTATTAGCATTTACTGATTTCTCTAAATACTGATGATATAATTCTTCGCAATCAAGGAAACATATATTAGCTTTTCCTTGGCCAACATAGCCAACAATATTCTTTAACCATTTTCTTTGTCTATCATCTATTCTTCTGAATTCTCTAACTCCATTATCAGAATGAATAATGATATTCATAGTAGCTACATAAATATTTACTTCAGTATTATGATTATGCTTAAGCAAACTCCATATAGCTAATTCTAAACCATCTACAAGAGCATCATTAGCAGCAAACATTATATTCATCATATAATATTATACCTCCTCTCTTGTAGATGATTCTCCGAATAATTCTACTATAAGATCATAAAGATGCCTATACTTATAAGGAACCCATTGAGGAGAGAAGCATAAGTAAATCTCATCAAAAGGATAATCAGATATTATAGCTTTAGGATTATCTAAGTATCTATTAGATTCAATAGCAAATTTAATATCATATTTACCATCTAATCCATGATCATAAAGAGCACTATTAGGTGCTTTTACCCAAGTATAATGATCTATCTTATCCTTAATCATAAGATATCCAGCCCAGTTAGAACAATTATATTTATCGAAATTTACGATCTTTGTTCTATCACCAGGTCTATAAAGAAGATCATGGTGGAAATCTACATTTATAATATTATAAGTAGAATCATTATAATCTTCTTTCTTCTTAAGTTCAGTTACTAAATCCTGATGATTATCTATAGGAATAAGTTTTACATCTTTTGATCTTTCTTTTGCTAACTTAACAAGCTTAACAATAGCATTATAAGTTTTAGGATCATAAGATAAGAACTTATCATCTATTCCTCTCGCTCGTTCAATATTCTCCCATATAACTGTAGGGTTCTCTTCCCCAGCTGACATGTCATTGTATAGATTAATACAAGGAAACATTATATAATCAAAATCTATAGATAATATATATTTAACCATATAACCCTCCTTATTACATATTAAATGCTTCTAAAATCCTATTCAATTTTTCAGGATCAGCAAATCCTAAGCAACCACCTTGACACTGCATAAGTTCATGCTTCTTACATGTAGCACATTTACCACTACAATTAGCTAATGCTCTTGGAACATTCTTTGTTGCCATAAGATATCTTCTTAATTCATGTATGTCTTTAAAATCTCTAATATCTACAGGATCCCATGTACCAAAGCATGCAGTTGCTTTAAAGTCAGATGTAATATCTATAACAGGTTCACAGAAATGACCCTGATGTCTATCACATACTTTACTTACAAGGTCTAATTCTTCTACTGTAAAGAAACAATCCGGAATATGACCACAGTCCATATTAAGCTTTACATTATGCTTTTCAGCATTTTTGCAATGCTCAATAAAGATAGGCTTCATCTTTGCAAAATAAGCAGTCTTATCATTTCTCATAGATATATATTTACCACCAGGAGAAACAACAGAAGTTCTTACATGGTGAAGATGATACTTCTCTACAACTTCCCATAAGAAAGAATAATCTTCAAGACCAGGATGAACATTACAACCAATATTTACTCTGGAAGGTTTATCTTTCATAGTATCATCTAACCATGATAAAGAATCAAGATGATCTAATAATTCCATGGTCTTCTTCCAATATTCTTTGGACATAAACTTTGGAGAATTAAGATTCAATAATGTACCAATTCTCTCTCCGATGTAAGGAAGATACTTTTCAAGTTCTATACCATTAGTAAATAATGTAGCAGATGTATTACATTCTTTACAATACTTATTTACTTCCTTCAATATATTTTCAAAATCTGGATGTAAAGTAGGTTCTCCGCCGATAATACCAATATGATTATCAGGTGTTCTGGCAATAAATGAAAGTATCTTCCTAAAGTCATCAAGAGTAATCGCATTAGACTTCTGCTGAATCATATCATCTGCAAAGCAGTAAGGACATTTTAAGTTACAGTAGTTAATAATTGCAATGTTAGCCATAATAATATATCTCCTTTATATATTATGAATTATAATAAAAATAATAATAATTATAAATATACTGATAAACTACATAAGCGTAAGTATAAGTATAATCATAATAGTAATCATATCCAGATATAATATAATTATATCCTTCTACATAAGGTGAATAGTACATATAAAGATAATTATAATCATATATAGGTACATATGAACTAATATAATCATAATAATGATCTATATAGCTTGAATAGTAGTAGTAGGTATAATATCCGTCCCAATAATATCTATATCCTGGTCTATATCTATAACTATAATCATAGTAAGGAAAATAATAAGTATACCAATATGCATAATCTCCTGTCCAATATGAATAATAATATTTACTATATGATCTACCAGCATAGTATCTATACGAGTAATCAAACATATATCTATATATTGGATAATCATAGTAATATAAATAATAATCAGTATAATATTTATAATCGCTATAATAAGGCAATACAATTTCTTGCTTGTCTCTATATGTATAAAAACTAGTTGCATAGTAATATTGAGACATTGCTGGTGTTCGCCCATAAACAGGAACGTCATATATAGTAAATTCATATTCTGGAACATTATAGCGCGAAGATCTATCATAATAATAATATAATAATTTATCGTATGTTTCCCAATAATATCCTATAATTGAGTAATAATAATATCCCGCATATTTATAATCACTTCCATATGTTAAAGGAGAAGTTTGGTTATAATAAAAAAATGATGTATATGTGCCATATGTATTATATCTTTCTTGGCGGTTATAAGGATAATATTTTTGTCCTGTATTATATGAAGATATATATGATTTATATACGCTTTCTTCGCCATATAAATCCATAGACCTATAGCTTGAACTATAATCATATACTAAATAGTATTCATTGCCTCTGCCATATCTATATACAATCCAATCGGCATATACTGGTTCAAAGTTATACCTATCTCCATAGGCAGTTTCTTCTCTATATTCAACTATCCAATTGTAGTCATATATGGGAGAATTATAGTATACATTTTTATATGTATAATCTTCTCTATAATTATAATACTCTACAGGCATGTATAATGGATAACTATTATATACATCCTGATATGTATAATCATATACAGTTACCTGATAATATGTATTTTGGTTCATATAAGTTTCACCATAAATACCAGTATCAGTAAATACTGCATAACTACCAGCTACTTTTTTAGTATCAGTATCAGATATAAATATATTAATATCAGATTTGATAGCACTATCATCCTCTACTAATGGAAGTTTATTAATAGTACTACCTGTATTATCCAATGATATTTTTATAACTTCTACTTCATTACCAGATATACCTTTATCTATACTAACTTGATCATATAATGGATATTCATTAATATTTAATCCATCATATAATTTAAGAGTATTGGCTATACCATGTCTAAAGATTATAGAATATGCATCAGAAGTCTCTATACCTTTAACAGATCCTTTATCATTAGGACCGTTATAATAAATTACTATTCTGTAATGAATTTCATAAAAATCTACACCGACAAAGTTATAGATAGTATTTAATGAAGTACTACGTGCATCTGCATCATATATCTTGCCGCATGTACTCCATACATCAGCTTTTTTAAGTTTGTACTGAAGTTCATATGCTTCTTGTCCACCAGTAGAATCTTCCCACTGTACTAAAATTTCTGGTTCAGGAATATCTATGATTGTAGATCGTGGTGAGACTATTCTTATAGCCATTTACTCTCACCTCCTTATCAATTATTTTGTTCATTTTATTCGCCCCTAACTATCCACATCTTTCCAGGAAACATATCTTCTGCTGGAGGATCATCATCTCTTATATCTACTCCACCTACACCACTAACAAAAGGTGGTAAATCATTATAAGGAGTATTACCATCTCCCATTTTTATAAGACCATAACCAGTAGTACCATCATCTTTCTTCTCAAATACTACCTCTCCATCTTCTAATACAGGATTTAATTCTGCAATAGTAGTATGCTTTCCTCGTTTAACTTTTAATATATCAGCCATATAGGATAACCTCCTTATAATACAAATTTAAATATATTATAAGAATGTTCCAGTTCACATAATATATCGCAATATTATAGATTTCTTACAAAATACACATTTTAGTAATATTATCAGGAGGTAATATCTTTATGATTAATTATAGTGGACAAGATGTAGTATCTTATCTGGTTGAATGGATAAACGATATTACTATACATAATCTAAATAGAAAATATGTTTATGCTGGTGACGATATAGGTTCCAATTTAGGACCAGAGTCTAGGTCTTATATACAAGGGCAAATATTAATATCTAAAGAATTAGACAGAATATATATCTCATATGTATTAGATCCTAATATTATATGGAACAATCCAGATCAAGGAGATAAACTATATGATATTATAGATGATTATATATTAAAAGCATATAAGAAAACTGCTCTAAAATCAACTACAATAGAGATTCTACATTCAGATCAAAGTCGCACTGAATTGCATGAAAAACATAGTCGTTGTAGATCTTCTGAATCTAATACATATCTTTATAATGATACAGTAGGTATATGGAAATCTATAGATGGTAATTATAGTTTTATTAGAGACAATAGTATATTGTATCATAATAAAAGAAAACTTTATGTAAACGAAAGCAAGCAATCGTTTCAAGATTGGGTAGATATTGTAAGAAATCTTAACAATGTATATTATTTTAAGCAAGATAATAATAATGTACAAAGAGCATTTATAAATGATTATAGAAATTTATACTATTCATATTTTGGTTCTTATCCTATAGATGCTTCAGATGGAGTAAATATTACAAAATTCTACTTATTAGATTGGACAGATTTTAGCATTTATCATAATAATAAAAAGATTAATAATACAGAACCTTCAGAACCAGAGCAAGAGAATATACCAGATGAACCTACTATTCAAGGATATATAATAGAACCTGCTGTATTTATGAGAGTCAATAATGATGATACTATAGAAAGTAATGGAAATATTGTTATAAACTTTAATGATAAGCCTGCATATGGATTGGTTCCAAGATATAATATTGAAGATGATTATATACACATGGACGGTAGAATATTTTTAAATCCTCAAATGAGTGGTGTATTCTTAGCAAGATATTTATATGAGTTAATGGATGAAGGATACACTACTATACATTATAATTTAAAGTTTGAAAATAAATCAGGATCCAGAATATATGGGACACTTCATGCTGACTTATTATTTGAAGGAGATAAATATTATACCATAGAAAATGGAGAAACTGTTTATGATTATACAGTATCTGCTCCTTTATCTATATTAACAGATTATGGTATATATGACAGTGCAGAAATAAGAGGAAGCTTTTTTATTAGATCTTATGATTATGAAAACATGTACAATATTGATCCTAATGATATTTCATTATTTACAATAGAGTCAATAGAAGATTATATATATGCTTCTTTAACTTATAGCTTTACAAAAGAATAATGTATTGGAGAATAAAATAATGGCTAAAATTTGTGACTATGCTTCTAAGATAGATGATGATTTATATTTATGCAACAAATACAATGCATATTGCTTATTAGATGAACCTAATAGAAAAAGATGTGTTGAAATGTATGGTGAAGAATATAATGAATCTGACGATATCAAAGAAGATGAAAATAATGTAGAAGAAATTATATAGTATAGGCTGGGAGTATACCAGATATATTTGGTATACTCCTATATTATATACAGAGTCAACATTTATATAAATATCTATACTATGTGTAGGAGGAAGTATACATGTTAAAAAAGAAAACATATGATGATACATTTTTCTTATCGTTACCTGGCGAAATGCAAAAATGTCATAACTATATATCAGAATTTATAATCAAAGCAGAAAGAATAAATGATAAGCGTGCTGATAATTTTAGAGGTGTAGTAGAAGATATAAGAAGATTCCAAAGTTCAGCAATAATATATCATGTACTTATGAGAGATGACGTTGTTATTTGCCTCAATAATGTAGAGATGCCACCATCATTCAAAGTATTCATGGCAAAAGATCCTAGAGTTAATGGAGCTAAGAAAGTATTTATAGATGCTACAGGAATAATTGAAGTTAAAGATAATAGATATGTTTGCAAGAATGTAGTTAGACTTATTACTTATTTATTCCATGCTATAACTTGGTTATTATATGAATATAAACCTGAAGCTTTATTAAATAACTCTAATATTACATTGGCTGCTACAGATTGCTTCGTAAAGTTAATAGATTATGTAGTAGGATATTTTAGATTTTATGGATATAACGATAATAGAACTAAAGTAAAGTATTTGGCTGCCCTTTACTTTATGACTAATATACTTAGTAAAGATGACGATCAATATACTAATCAAGTTGCTGCTAAGTTAACAGGTGTAGATCAATCATTAACAAAAGCATATAAATTATATTATTCAAAAGAAGATCTTCTTAATATAAATACTTTTGTTAAAATGCTTAATGAAGTATTTAAGTTTAAGGATCTTACACTTGAAGCATTCTTAGGCACTTGGTTTAAGAACTGTGGTAGAGGTACTCAGTTTGCATTAGAAATGTTTGCTCCTTTCTGCAATATGATCATCTCTACTTATACCAATGCTAATATTGTAAATCAGAAGTCTATTGATAAACAGTGTGGAAATTCTATTAGCAAGCTCTGTGAGAATATCTTAAGACTTGGTTCTGAAGAATTAGATAGAGGTAAGATTTTTGGTGAATCTTTAGAGTATGATGTTGTAGTAAGATCTGGAACTGTACTTAGTTTACAAGAAGCTGCTAAAGAAAAAGAAGCAAATATAAGTGAGATTAGATTTACAAAAGAAGATTGTAAGTCTAAAGAAACAACAAAGAAAAAGATTATGGCTCTTATTAAGCACTATACTAAATCTGGTCAGATTGATGTATTAAATAAGAAGATTGTAATCTATACTAAGACTGCAATCGGAACTTTATCTACTACTAAGAATAAAGAAGAATATGAGATTGGTGTTCTTACTGCTATATTAAAACCTGCATCTGTTATTTTAAAAGGACAGAGTGTAAGTGAGCTTGATAGAATACTTGCCAATGCAGCAAATATACAGAGAGAATATATTGCTAAATATAGAGTATCTGATATGTCTTTGGCAAAAGTATTATCTGCTCAGTTAGATGAAATTATGAAATGTAAAAATATGATCAAAAAGTAATATATAATGTACTGAAGAATAATAAGATTCTTCAGTACATTATTTTTGTTTAAAGGAGATTAGTATATGAAAATATCTATTTATGATCAAGATGACAATATAGAAACCAAATCAAGAGAGTTGTCGAATCTTAATATATCTTATATAGATAATGAGCAGGGTATTATATTCGATAATCTTACTTATTTTAAAGATAATAAATTAGATTTTTTTGCTGATTTACGAAAAGATGATACAACTGAGAAGTATTTATCTTGGCAAACTGTTATAGATGGAAAAGATATAATTATAAGAACTGGTTATATAACAAAATGTAATTTGATAAGATTATCTTCAAAAAGAATGACTCCTTTACAAATTATTACTTATGAAACAGCAAAAAATAAAAATAAAGAAGAGTTTACTTATGATATATCTATTAAATCTAATAATAGAGAAATAGATCTTACTATAGACGGTATATATAGTTCTATTATAGAAAAGAATGAGACATTTACATTAGTAAAAGTAAAGAATATGGAAACAGATGAATTTGAATTCATACACTATCTTGATGATTATCTTTATATGGTAAAAGACATAAAGAATAACACAGAAACCATCAATAAAGATAATAATACTATTAAGTATGAATTCAATAGATCTAATCTAAATATATCTAACTATCTTCAATATCATATTCCATTTAGAGTTACAAATTATACTACCAATAAGCAATACATAATGAAATATAATGAATACGGTATTATGACATCAATGACAGAAATATCAGACCCAGAAACAGAATTATGTGAATATAATTACTTTGAAATATCAGAAAATAGTAAGATATATGAATCAATACATCCTGATATATATAATGTATTTGATATAGATGATATTGTTGTTGAAGTATCAAATAAACGTAGGGTAGCAGAATGCTTCTATAAAACTCCTATAATTGGACACTCTATATATAAGAAAACAGTAGAAATGGTAGACTAATCTGATTAGTCTACCATTCTATTTTATTGTAACTTCTGTGCTATCGTATATATTACTAAAGTAAAATACATTAATATAGATCTATAATAGCTTATAGCAGTTTCTTTTCTTTTCTTTCTGATTTTATATCTATCACTATACGATTCAAGCCAACCAATTATAGTAGACTTTAGTTCTAATATATATTTATTCTTTGTATTAGGCTTAGCCTGTATTGTATAAGATATAAAGTTAATATCTCTTACTTTAGTATTAGGGTTAGCCATCTTATAATCACATATAATAATATTTATAATTTTCTTTAATTGAGGAAGGTTATTATTGTCTCCAAGTATACTTTCTATTATACCTTTTATCTCAGCTGGCCTTATATTTTTATCTTGGCATTTATTGCAAATATTCATACTTACATAATTACTCGTAAGATAGTTCATAGAAGCTTCTGTTATTCTGGCAGCTTCATTAGCATCATTAGTAGTTAATCTGAAATTATCTTCATCTTCTATATTATCTGTTTCATAATTAAGATAATTCTTATTCTTAAATGCTTCATAATAAAGATTAGATATATTCTTTAAGAAAGATTTTTCTCTATCTCTTAGCTGCTGTATCAATTTTCCTATATCTTCATCATTAATATCTTTCTGCAACTTATCTCCATAAGTAGTAAGATAAGTTTGTACCATTGATTCTATAGCACCAAATAAATTACCTTTAGATTTAATATCAAATTTTGCAGAAAGCATATTATTAATTACATAGTCCATTACAGATCTATATTTACTAGGAGGAAAACTCTTAAAGAATTCTCCATGTAAACTAGCATAAAATTTACCACTAAAGCAAAGATACATTGCAGCTAATTCAGCAAATCTTGATTTACTATTTTTAAGATAGTATCTTATGACACACATAAGAACCAATACATATGGTTCTTTAGCACATGTAGGATTATAGCCAGGCCAATCCATGTAGAATATATTCTGAGCTATACTCATTATACCAGCTTCTGTTAATTTCAGAGAATCAAACATATCTTGTTTATCTTTCTCTGTATAATATATCCTATCATATGGTCCAATATCGAATACAAGTTCATGATTCTTATTAAAGAACTTTGCTATATTATCTCTAAACTTACTATCATTCTTTTTTAAAGATTCTTCTACTATAGGATATATATTTTTAAACACTATTGATGTATATTTATTATCAGTAGCCATAAATCTTACCTCTCCTTAAATATTATATAGATATTATAAGAATGTGATTTTAACAAAAAATAAAGAACGCCATATTATTGGCGTTCTTTATCTAATTGCTTATTAACTTCAAATACAGCTTTTAAAACTTCTTCTGAATTATCTGGTAAATTTGATAAATCACCCAGAACATTCTGTAAAGTGTCTGAAGTATTAAGTACTTCGCACAATTTCTTTGCAGATCTATAGATCCGGTATGCATTTTCTGTAACATTTGCTTCTCTTGGAAACCCTCCTGTAAGCTGGTTCATGAATATTTCTGTTATTATGATTTGAATTCTTTCATAAAATTCAAGCTCTTCTTTTGATATTTCTTTAGAGATTATAAAATCATTATTACAATCATCCAAATTCTTATAAAACATTCTACCAGAATGATCTACAAAGTTAACTTCTACAATATAATCATGAAATAACTCATGCTTTATTTCATCATAAATTTTGAAATAAGCAATATGTGTAGATTCGTGCTTTGATCTGCCTTTATAGTATTTTACCATAATATATACCTCCTATAATTTGAAAAGTTTATATGCAATCTATATTTATAATATATAATTGACTAAAAATTAATTCACAACAAAAAATAAGGAGCATCTATAATTTATAGATGCTCCTTAACCTAGACCTATCATTTAGTGTAGTTGGTTGATTGCTATAATTAGACATAAATTTTAGATTCAATAGCCAATGGACATCTCTAATAGAATCATGTGCTAATGTTTTATATTTTTCTGACTCTCTATATAATTTATTCTTGTATCTTCTAGCAGAATAATTATTTAGATTAACAATTGAATCAGAAAAATTTTCAAAACTAGATGGATTTGTATCATCATACATATTAATGTCCTCAAGGTATTTCTTTTATTAATGGATTAGTTTCTATAGTATCTATTATAGATCTAAGTCTTACATCATTTATTTTCTTAAGCTCTATTATAGGTGTTACTTTTCCAGAACTTATGAGATACCCATATTCTGTCAATACAGTTGTTATTTTATCAGAAGGCATTGATAATAGTATAGTTATTATAGCATTCAATAACTTATAATACTGAGGAAAATTGTCTTCTGATATACAGCAAGATTTTGTTTCCAATAAAGTATATATAATAGGATATAAGAATTTCTCATACAAGAAGAACATTATATCTATCATACTTTGTTCATTAAAGACAGGATTATCACAATTAACCAAAAACCTATTTATTCTATGAACTTTAATATCATCTTTATTTGTACTAGCAGCTATCATAGCTAATATCTTGGCTTCATTAACTCCCATCTTAGAACTTAACTTTATTATCATATTATTATTTATATATGATGATATCTGAAGCAATATATTATATACATCGTTATCCTTCTCAGGAAGACTCCAGTAATCATATACTATTCTATTTAAAAATCCTATCTCAAATTGGTCAAGATTTAACTTTCCAATCATATTAAAGAATAAATTTAAAAATTTTGCATTCGTAAAGAGTCGTTGCATCGAGCTTCTAGAAAGATCACTTTCTGTAAAAAGGCTATAATTAAGGAAAGCAGTATGATATTTCTGGATAAATAAAGTTATCTCATTATCGCTCTTATTAGTTATATTTGCTATCATATTTATTAAAAACTGAGATTTCTCTTCTACTATAGCAAATGATGGTATAGTAGCAATATCATCAGATTCTCTTCTAAGTCCAGTATATAAAGATGGAAATAACTTTACGTAATCCATATTAAGTATATCTCCTTTTTATAATAATATTAAAAAAAGAATTCTCGCCAGAGAACAGATAAAAGTACATTAGGGATTAATACTATTCTCTGGCAAGATTCTATGGAAGGAATGTATTATATGATCCATGTATCTGATAATATCAAATACATGTCATACAATCGATATTAAAGATTAGATAAGAATTCTTCAGTGCTGATTGCTTTCTTTGTAGGCTGAAGCATATCAAACTTCTTATCTTCATCAAGCATTCCCATTTCTTTTACAGCAGAAAAGAAATTATCATCTGCTTTGTTGATCTTATTACTAAGAGCAACATAAGAATCATAAATGCTTGTGATCTCATCAATAGGCATTTTCATGCCACTAATGATAAATGCGATATATTCTTTCTTTCCATCCCACTGGATATGCTTGAAATTTTCAAATGTTACACCATAATTTTCTCTAAGTACAGCATAATAATCTCCAAGCACACTTCTTGATTCAGGCTTAAGATTGAGGATTACACCAATCTTTGTAGCAGATGGATTAAGAGATTTTATTGATTTACTTTCTAAGATCATTCTTTTGATGATCTTGTCATAATCAGAACTATCTCCGATCGGTCTATCAAGCTCCTTATATTCTACTGCAGTATATCCATAGGTATTGGACAGCTTAACGATATCTGTATCATCAATATTCTGATTTCCAGGGATTAAGAGATTGCCAGATATTACATTGAACCTCTTTACAAATTCAGCATTTGCAAGTTCTTCTGCTTTTTCTCTATTTCCATCCGCTTCAGTTAAGAAAGCAGAGTTAGAGATTGTATGGACAATAATATTGTCCTTTATTTCTTTGAAGAATTCAACCGTATTGGAGAGACCCCTTGCATCTTCTCCAAAAGATGTAATTGCCCAAATATGGCAATTTAATACATGTACCCGATTGAAATACTGTGCCAAAATTGTAGCAGACCCTGATCCTGTTCCTCCCTCAACGGAACTTACGATGTATACAGTGGTATATTTATTGCTACCAAAGTTCTTCTCGATATCAAATAATCCATTCTTGATAGCATTAGTAGTATACATCTTAGATAATTGTCTTTCCTTGCCACATCCAGCATTGTTTGTGCTAAGGATGATCTTTTTCCCTTTGTAATCTTCAGGAAAATCTTTAGATGTAGAATTTACAAGCAAAGTATTTTCTACATCAATTACTCCAGCTTTAATGGCACTATTTACCATCTTATTTCCAGCTGCTCCTGTACCGATTACCAAAATTTTGTTTCCCATTAATCATTCCTCCTAAATAGATTTATTTAATTTGATTTTAATTTGATTGATAATAATCCCTATTAATTATCAATCTTATTACTATTATAGTATATTACTATAATAATTTTTACATTAATCTATAACTCATCATATTTATCTACAAATGAAATTTTAATTTCATGGTTTATAAAATCACGTTGATGTCTTTTAGTATACATTTTTGCAAGTTTATTTAAAAATTCGGTAAATTGGTCATAATTCATATTCTCAAATTTCTTTGCAAGTTCTTGTTCAATTGTATTTAAGTGCATATTTATATTCTCCTTTTATTTTAATAATTAATTATCCAATATCTTCTACTTTGTCTAAAAGTTTTATAACTGTTAATGGTGAAGATGATTGGTTGTTTCTATTTCTAGCAATATATCTTTCTTTGGTTTCTTTTGCAATATCTTCTATAGATGTATTATATTGATTAAGATAATAATCTAGTTTAGCAATATATTCATCTGTAAGGTTATCATCTTTAGCAGTAGTTAAAGCTTGATAAAGATCGCCATCATATAGATTAATTAAATAATAGAAATAACTCTTGGTTATTTTTAAACTTAGATAAGGATCCATTATCATATCATATGAATATGATCCAGAACCATTTTCAAATACTAATTCATATATCCATTTATTAGTACTATTTTTAAAATTAGCTAAACCTGATCTATCTGCATCATTCTTACCATACGAATTAGTCCAATTAGATTCAGCATTTATATAAGCACAATAGAAATCTACATTATTTAATATATCATCTTCTACAAGAGTTTCTAAATAATCTAGTAATTCATATGTACAATCTGTTCTTCTATCTACATTATACATATATGTATCATATTTTTTGTAAACAGACAATTTTTCTGATAGATCATTTATCTTGTCCATAAGAAGTCCATTAGCAACCTCAAGATCATATATATTTACCAATAATCCTCTGTTAGTTTCTATGGTATATAAAGACATATCACTTAATCTATCACATTCTCTCTTCAGATCTCTTGTGCCGATTTCTATATTATTAAATCGATCATCTATTAAATTTAATTCTTCTTGATGCTCTGCTTTAATAGATTCAATTTTATTTTCTAATATAACATTCTCATCTAATGCATGTACAGTATCATTATATTGATTCATATACATGAATACAATAAATATTAATGCAACAGTAAGGACAATATTAAGTAATATACTTAATCTTAATTTATCCTTTTCTTCAACAAACGAAAACATAATACATTCCTTTCAAATAATATCGTAGATACACCTATAAGATGTATCTACGATAAACATTTTTATCAATAACGATTTACTACCTTATCATCTTTCTTTTCATTATCTTTTTTGCTTGGTGCATTATTATAAGCAGTTTCATCAGCTTCATTTAACTGAGTATATCCAAGACCAAGATCACCCTGTTCAGTAATAACACCAATCTTACCATTACTATCATTAGTCATAATATTATCCTCCTTATATAATTATTATTTTATTGTGTTTATTTTATTATAATTGTAATATATTGGTATAAGTAATATTTTTTCTATCCATTCTATTACATCCAACAGATTCAAAAGGAAAGCCTTTAATGTTATCTAATAAGATTGTATCATAATCAATAAACTCTGTTATCCATTCTGGTACAATAATATCCAAAGGAATAGATATAGCTTCTATCTTGCCTTCAAAATCCTTTGTACTCATGATTGCCATCATATTATTATATACATCTGGATATTTATTAGCAATCTTATCAACATTAGATCTATTAATTATTACCTTTGCTATAGATACAGCATTTCTATCATCAAGGTTTATACTAGGATAATCATCAGGTTTGATACTATTCCAAGCAATTGCTCCTTTAATACCTTGCATTCTCATTGGATTCTCATAACTAGATATAGATTTTATTGTAGCTGGTTTATAGAAAATTCTATTACCATCTTTAATGGACTGAATCAATTGCTTCTCATATATAGCAATATCTTGCAATATTCTATACTGAGATATCTCGTCTGCTCTTAATATATCTTCCTCAACGATCTTTGTTAATGCTTTTCTGGTCATTTCAGGAGAAGTAGATTTTAATAGAATATCAATACCTTTAATATCTACTTGTTTATTATATGGAACAAGATTTCCTTCTTGAACTGATTGTAATGAAGCATAATGTTTCTTTCCAGATGTAAGTAATACTCTATTCATTGTAAACTCATTCTTAAGTATCATCTTACATTTTCTATTATATTCAAGAGTAATATTAGGTTTAGGTAAACCTGTATATTTATCATACTTAAATATCGATGTATTATGTATACTATAAGATGTACCTACTCTGAATTGTTCCTCTGTTACATTAGTGTATACTTTCTGCTTAATTTTAAGAGAATGACAGTTTTCGCAAACTTTGCACATATAATCATTAACTGCTCTATCCATTATATAAGCCAATATATTAATAATACTATACTTTACATTAGCATCTGGATGTATCTTAATCGGAGTTATACTGAACTTTCTATCTACTATTTCATTCCTGTTAAAATCAAAGTTATATTTTTTAGGAAGTTCTTTTATTGGTTGACACTTACCTTTCTTCTCTTCATATATAGGATTCTGAGCATAATTAGCAATAGTAAAGTATTGTCCAGATATTTTAGAAGCTATATGTCTATACCAACTATCAAGACATACAATGGCAGAATCTGTATCACTTACTCCAATAACAGATTTCATCATATTACCACATCTATCAGTTCTATCTATAAACATATGCTTATAATAAACATATTCTATTATTATATCACCAAGTAATTTAATATCTTCTTGTATCTCTTCAGGTATATCCAAAGAATTAAGCAAAGGATTTTTTAATTTCTTAAGTATAGATGTAATTATATTAAATACAACTTCATTATCAGCAAATTCAAGAAGATTATTCTTATAATATACTCTATTAATATCCTCTTGAGGTAGATTTCTAATAACTTGCCACATTACATCTATTTCTTCTTCTGTAGGCTGCCACATATATCCACATTCCCAATATACTTTAATTAAACAATCTACAGGATCAATGTCATGATCTAATATACCTTTATCAGAGAATCTTCTATCAGGTTTTTCATTTACTATATGATTAATAAACTCTAATACTTCATTGAGACTTCCAAACTTTACATTATCAGCAATAAATGCCTCAAAAAACAATGAAGCAGAACTAATATAAGCTCTACCTTGAGAAGTGATACTAGAAGCTACATATACATTATATATTAATGAGCTATACTGACCTATACAACCATAACTTCCATTTGCATCAATTTTATCCAGCAATTGCATTAGATTATATTTGTCAAATTCTTTTGTGCCTTTTGGATATTTAAACATTTCTTTCTTATGTATTCCTCTAAGATCAAGAAATGATTGCATTGTTTCAAACATTAGATTTCTTTCAGCATCATGTTGTTTGAATAATGTTCCCATTGCAGTACATGTAGGAGTTTTCTCATCTATATAATCTGATATTGCAAGTAAAGTCATTTTTTGAGTTTTACCAGTATAACTATTTTGTAGCTCTGCTTCTGTATCTTTAAATTTCTTATTGATCTCTTCTTCTATAACACTATCTAAGAATGATAATGAATAAGTAGGATAATATAAACTTAATACTTCTCTCATCTTATTCTTATATTCTGTTAATGTAGGACTTTTATTAATATCGATCATAATAAAATGATATCCCTCCTATAATGATTCTATACATTTTTATATTATATTATTATAGTTTACTTTATAGTGCCTCTATATATAATTTATAAATTTTGCACTTCTATATAATACATTACTATATGAAAGGTAGGTTACGGTATGTTTGTATCGCCTCATAAAAATATATTTGATAGTTTAAAAGAAAATGATAGTAATATTTTAAACGAAGAAGATGGTATAGAAACTATAGATTATAATTCATTAGTAGAGATAACTAATATCTTTGAAGAATGTGTTGATAATGATGATATTACATTATCTGAAGCATTTGCAGATAATCCTAATAATTCACTGGTTAAGAATTTCAAAGAGAGATTAGATTCTGTAGCAGATCTTAAGAATCAATGGAAGAAATTAACTAAAAGTATGGTTACTCATAAATGGATTACTAGATATATAGATAAAAAGCAAGAAGATATGATAATGAAGTATCTTGACATTATGAAAAAAGAAGATGTTAAGTATGGAGAATATAGAAAAGCTTTTTGTATAATTTGTAAGTTCTTTGGATTACCCAATAAAGGTGTAGTAATAGAGTGGTTAGAGGTACAGCAAAAGAAAAATGAAGGAAAGACCTTAGCTTGTAGATATAGCAAAGGTATTTCAAGAGTAAATATACCTGAAAATATAAGATTAACTCATTTTTCTCCTGAAGATAAACTTACAGAACTTGAGCCTACGTTTAAGAGTAAGACAGCTGGAAAGTTTTTCTATGATTCATCCAGAGTATATTTTACTATAAAAGAAAAACTTGATCCTTTTAAGTTTGGTGTAGCCAGAGGATCCAAGAGAATATGTTATCAGACAGATGATTATATTCCTGTAGCATATATAGACCCTACATATATATTATTCAGAGATAGATGCTGCTATATAGATACTCAGAAACCTATAAAGGTACATAGAGTAGGAACTGCAGGATTATTTGGGATAAAGAAAGATAAATAAGGAGGTTAACTAACTATGGGATTTGTAGAACCTCATAAAAGTATATTTGAATCAAATAGAATAGAATATCTTAACGAAAAAGTTATAAGAAATGTAGATGATATATATTATAAGAAATCAGATTATGATAGCGGAAAGATTAATCTATGCTTCATAACAGGATTATCAGGATCTGGTAAATCATCTATGGCCGGTGATATGAAAGGTGAACAAAAATTAGACCATGCAGAAATAGATGATGTAATTTTTAATCAATATTATACCGATGATCAATTAAAAGAAATGAGTACTTTATTATACTCTTATCTTACTGGAGTCGGTAAACAATATAGGGTTAAAGATCTTAAAGAGATATTAGCAGATCAAAAGAAGTTTAAAATGCAGAATACAATAGACTTTGTAAATTATGCTATCAAGTATGCTGGTAGTCATAAGAATGAAAAGTTTATTGTAGAAGGAGTATGGTTATTTATTTACCTTAAGCCAGAAACTTTAAAAGATTATGCTGTATATATCAAAGGAACTTCTACTTTAATATCTTCTTATAGAGCTAGCAAACGAGATGCAGATGCTGTACATCATGCAAAAGGAATCAAATCTGCTTTCTATATTATGAAGGATATGGGGCATCATATAGGAGCTACTATAAGAAATGATTTTGAGCAAAAGATAACTAATTGGAGAAAGTATTATACTGATAATATGTCAGAAGAAGATATAAATGAATCAGTAAGAATAAGAATACAAGAAGCTGACTCTAATTGGCGATTACAGGAAGATGATAAATCAATAAAAGTATTTGAATCTTCTAATGTATTAGAAAAAGATTATCAACACCTTAATGATCTTGTAAGAGCAATGAGAACAGTAGAAGGATACTCTGATTATAAGAAAGCGTTTGATGAGTTCTGTAACTACTGTCATATAAATCCTAATGGAACTATATTAGTAAATATAACAATTAAGTCTGGTAAAACAGAAGATACTAACTATATTAAGGTTCAATATAGTTATAATACTAGAACAGTAAAGCTTCCTAAAGGAGCTAAGTTATATCATATGACTGCAATTAAAGGATTAACAGAGCTTAAACCTTTCTTTAGAGGAAAGTCTGCTAAAGGATATTTATATGATAAGCCTAGAGTATATCTTACAATTAAAAAGTCAATGTTAAAGATATCTGCAGATTATAAAGCTAATCAGAAAGTTCATCTATATGAAGTTACAGATAATATAGATACAAATAAAGTATATGTAGATCCTTTAATTAGCTCTAAGCTTATAAATGGTGCAGTATATATAGAAACCACTAAGCCTATAAAATGTAAAGAACTTACATGATTTCACGATGTAATAACATACAAGTAATGTAAAGATTATATTATATCTCATTGCGCAATGATCTTTATGTAATTTAATATGCATATTAAAGGAGGAAATAACTTATGTTATATGATTCTAATAAGGTAATTTCTTTGGAAGAAGTTGCAAATAGCAATATGTTTCTTGAAATGATGATTGTGGATGATGTTCTTCGTGGCGATGCACAGTCTATAAAGAATTTCTGCGAATCTGCAGAAGCTAGGGTTCTTCAGGAGAGACAGGTGCTCAAGAAGAATACAATGATGAGACTCTCCAAAGTAGATGACCAGGCTAGACGTACAAAGCTTGCTGTATATGCACTTGCAAAAGCTGCAAATGATGGTGACTATACAAAACTTATGAAAGCTATTAAGCTTAAGAAAGCCATGACTGCTAAACTTATGAAGAAGTATGGAAGAAAAGCTGAGAGAGTTGCTGCTATTGCTCAGAAGAACTATATTAAAGTAGCATCTTCTACAAGCGGTTCTGATAGCCAGAAGAAATAATTAAATATTGTTTACAAGCCTCACTAAAAATAATATATTGGTTGGTTAATATAAGGGGGATAGACTATTTTTAGTCTATCTCTTTTATATTTCATATATGCAATAACTTATAAGTAATATAATAATGATGATTATATTTTGTTATTGTTTTATAGAGAGGAGATTACTATGGAAAATATAATTATGATTGAAAGGGCTTTAACTATAGGGGCAATAGCTATATCATTTATAGTTATCATAATATATATACTAAAAAAGATTAGCGAAGCTAATATGAAGGCAGCAAAATTCTTATCCGGTACAAAAGATGTATTATATGATAGATTGCTCCTTATTTTAAAAGAATACAATTATGATAGTAAAGAAAGTATAGTCGGAATAGAATCTGAAATAATAGAAAAAGGCATAACTGAGCTTAAAAAAATATTGACCAGATTAATAGAAGAATCTGCAGTACATATGTCTAAGCTGGAACGATATTTATTATTAAAAACAGTAGATAACTTTATATCTTCGATTATTAATCAAATAGATATTCCTGCTACTATAGATAATATCAATAAAGATAGATATGAATCTGCTGAATCTACTTTTGCAGAAGAAGATAAACATCTTCAAGAAGAATACTCTAATTCTAATTTATATATAGATGATGATAAAGAATTAGATAACATTGATTTTAATATTAATGACAAGGGTATATTAGAAGAAGATAAAGATGGTATAGAAAAACGAGGATTTACTTTACCTAATAAAGAAGAAGAGTCTCAGTTATTACCACAATCTGAGTCTGAAGAATCTTATGATTCAGAAGATATTTCAATGGAAATTATACCTGATAATGTATTTGTAGATGCTAAAGGAAGATTACACGATAAAACCACAGGAAGATATATAAAGGAGGTATAAATAATGAAAGTAGTTTATACTCCAAAGAATCCATTTAAAACACCAAATGTATCTATAAATACAGAACAATATAACTGTGATGCATATGAATATTTTAAAGAAAAAAGAAAAGATGATTTAGCTAGTATTCAGAATGAAATAAATAGGAGAGAACAAGAAAAATATCATCTTGGTACAACTTAATAAAATTACAAGTTAATTATCATATAAACCCCAAATCCTTTCTTAAACAATTATTAGTGATAGAGCCTTCACAGGTTCTATCACTAATAATAACTCTTTAAATATACAAAAAACAAAGCTTTTCGCTTTGTTTTTCGTCTGCTGCGAGTCCCAGCTCCTCGCTCTGTTATTATGCTGGCTTCATCAAATTTCAGACGCATCCGAAATTCAGACTGTCTAAGACATTGTCCATGGCGGGGATTATTTATTTTTGTTTGGAGCAGACTCCCCTATTGAGCAATTTGTTTCATCGTGATGAATCCTTTAGATAAAGGTAATATTACTTACTCTTTATCACTATTATATTATATAATTAAATTTTTATTAATTAACAAAAAATAGAGAGCAGCATTATAAACTACTCTCTATATTATCAAACACATTACTTTCGCAAAATCCTAAAGCCTCATTAGGCTTTGGATCAAAAACTTCTGAACCAAATCTTACGATTTTTGCAGAAAGCTTCTTGGATTCTTTTATCAGACCAATTTCATATGTAGTAATCCAAGGCGCAGCAGGACTATAAGCCCTTTCTACATTCACGAAAGATCCTTTCAAGTATTCTTCTGCTTTTTCAAAGCTTGTGAATACTCTTGTGAATTGACCAATATTCAAAACAAAAATACTTTCCATATACATTACCTCCATATATTTATTATATAATTATAATATATAATTATTTTTTATATTCCATACAGTTCATTATTAGTCTTATTTATAATAAATGATAATCTAGAAAGTGTATCAGATAATATCTTATTCTTTTCTTTTAAAGATGCATTCTCCTCTTCTAATAAGCATAAGCGAGCTTTTAACTGTTCATTTTCTTTTTCTAGATCATTCTTTGCTTTCCAATCCATAATAAATATATACATCCCTTCTACAAAAAATAATAGATACACTAATTCATCATTAGTGTATCTATTATTGGTTATTTTTATACTGCTTTTGCAAAGTTTCCATTCAGATATCTATCATCATCCTGGAAATATACTTTTTGTTTTTCTTTAATCTTTCTAATCTTATCAAGATTATTCTGATTATAATTATGTCTTCCTAACCATAAGAATGTATTAGCATTAATAATAGTATCTCTTTGTACTATCATATCAGAATTAAGCTTACCATTAATCTTACTAATATACATTGCATTCCTAGGATTAAAGACAATCTTAGCTCTTTCTAAGAAAGCCTGATTTATAATATGGAATATATTAAGTACATCTCCATCAAACATAGTACAACACACCTATTCCATAAAATATATTGTACTAATAGACTATATCATAATCTTATATAAATATAAGATTCGCCCTTTTTCGGTTTAAAGATGACTTATTGCCGCTTGCATCTACCTATTATCATTTATCTTTTTACCTAAAATGATTTTAGGCCCTACGATGTTTGTCTCTAGTCGTTGAACATTTTTAGAATTATTATCAAAATTATAATTACAACTTATTCGAGTATAACATTTTCCTCGTTTAATTGTTGAAATGGTATCTCTTAATTTCTTTATATCTTTAAAATTCATATTATCAATATCATATCCAAGAAATTTAATAATATCAATAGGCTCAAATTCTGGATGCTTAGATAAACACCAACAAATAAATTTAACTTGTTCATCTGAAAATTTTTTATAATCATATGTTGGTATATTACTGAAATCAAATTCTTTAGATACAAAAGTTTCAGATTTACCCTTTCTTATTTTTTGGCAAATATTAGTTATATCAAACCCAAGATTCATAATTTTATTTATCTGGTTCGGAAAATATCCATTTTGGGTAAGTTGACATATTTGCTTATATTGATCATCCGTTAAAGCTGACCAACCATTATCTTGTCCAAAAGCTCTTGCTATAAGATTATTTCTATCTGCATGTTGTACGTTCTCTGATTGAGTTGCCCATTCCAAATTATATGGCTCATTATGCCACATTATACCATCTTTATGATTAACAACTATTTTCCTTCTTTCACCAGGCGGAGCAGGTCCAATAAATACAGTAGCTACTAATCGATGCATTATGACAGATAAAGGTCGATTATTGATATCTTTTATAATAACAATAATATATCTATTATTGGATGGTATTAGTTCTTTAGGAACGTATGAATCTAATTTTTTATTATATATTCTTCCCCAATTTGATATCATATAATTAGATTCATCTATTGGTAAAATTCCTACAGGTATAGATATAAATTCTTCTGGAGTTTGATAATATGTAGATGGATCAAAAGTAATTGGATAACCATCTTCTCTTCTATTATTAGTAAATTTCAAATATATCACCTCATCTATTTTAGATTTGATGATAATAATTCTAAACTTTGCTGCTGATTGCTTATTATAAATATACTAGTCTTTTGAACTGTATACATCTTTGATATTCTTTCTAGTTTTCACCGGCATTCACACTTATTCTTGCGAATTATGTTGTAGCTATCAAAGCATTAAAGTTTCCCAGCAATTTAAGGCGTTATTTCAATCTATATCACTATAGAAAGGGACCTTGAATAAAGATGCTTATGCAGCTTTATAAAGTTGATCCGCGGCAAGAGATTTCAATACCTGTAAAGGTACAGACATTGTTAATGTATCCGAATAACCAATTACATACATTTGGAGAATACTTCCATAGTTAATAGTAGGCTAGTATCTTTTATAGTATTCGTCGTATACTATACTGCTAATATATTAGCAGCTCTAATTTTATTATCATTAGATGTAGAGACTATATCTTCACTTGCTTACAAAGTGTCAACCATTTCAATTTAAAGGGACTTACTTAATCGAATGCCCTACTCCTGAATATATTATTTATATTCACTTGAGCTTTAACTTCATGCTTATTGTATAATAAGCATTTCAGATAGTCGTTGAACGTTATCCTATTATATATAAATAGGATCTTCGCTGCTGATTTTCTAATTATAAAGTATTTAGGACTTTTATCCATATACCATCTTATTCATTTCTTTCTGATTTTCATCAACTATCACGCTTATCTTTACAGATTACGTTGTAGTAGAATAAGCTCTTATAGAATTCCAGCAATTAGATTGATTTCAATTTGTACTAATATTACATGTAAGCTTAAGTACAAATTCAACAAATAACTTATTGCGATTAATTATTATTGGAAGCCCTTCAGGTTCAGATTTTATTAATGCATCAAGTATTTCACATACTCTTGGATCTTTTTGAGCTTTTGCATTACTCCATATTATATATGCATC
>JAEEGK010000735.1_pt1 | contig 81070 bp, 61 predicted proteins | sample 8958771 | NCBI WGS metagenome assembly JAEEGK01 (sample SAMN16246547, study PRJNA631951) | gut metagenome | biome: gut microbiome; feature: rumen; material: SC-attached | host: Bos | place: Iran: Karaj | collected 2018-10
ACCACTATGACGTCGCCGATACGGGCATAACGTTTTTTGGTTCCGCCTAACACTCTGATGCAGAGCACTTCCTTTGCACCGCTGTTGTCGGCTACTGCAAGTCTTGATTCTTGTTGTAACATTACTTAGCCCTTTCTATTATTTCAACGAGTCTCCAACGTTTGTTCTTACTCATAGGACGGGTCTCCATGATACGCACGGTGTCACCGATGTTGCACTCATTGTTCTCGTCGTGAGCGAAGAATCTTGTTGATTTCTTAACGAATTTACCGTAAATCGGGTGTTTTGTACGACGTTCAATCACAACGACGATCGTCTTGTCCATCTTATTGCTGGCAACGACTCCGATTCTCTCTTTTCTAAGATTTCTTTCCATTTCTTAAATCCTTTCGTCGTTTATTATTTAACGTTCTGTTCAGCGTTCTGACGTTTTGTGAGTTCCGTCAGCATGCGTGCAATCTGTTTGCGGGTTTCGCCGAGTCTGTTCGGATTGTCTAATGGGGAAACTGCATGTTGCATTTTCAACTTGATGTATTGTTCGCGTGTGGCCTCAATACGTTCCATCAGATCAGCAGTACTTAATTCATTGATAGCTTCTTTCTTCATAGCGCATACTGTTTTTATTCGACATAATCTCTTCTAACCACAAATTTAGTTGCTACAGGAAGCTTTTGAGCGGCTAAACGGAGAGCTTCTCTGGCGACTTCCAGCGGTACTCCCGCAGCTTCGAAAAGCATGTGACCTGGGGTGACGCGAGCTACGAAGTACTCAACGTCTCCCTTACCTTTACCCATACGGACCTCGAGAGGCTTCTTGGTAATAGGTTTGTCAGGGAATATTCTGATCCAAATCTGTCCTTCACGTTTCATGTGACGTGTGACAGCTTGACGTGCAGCCTCAATCTGGCGGGCTGTGATCAGGTGTTCCTCAAGTGTTTTAATACCAAAAGTACCGAAGGCGAGTTCATGGCCGCGGTGTGCGTTGCCTTTCATCTTGCCTTTCTGTGGCCTTCTGTATCTTGTTCTTTTTGGTTGTAACATCGTTTATAGTTTTTTATTTTCTCTTACTTAGTACTACGTTTATTACGACGTGGGGCGCCACTTGGCTTACCAGGGTTGCCGGCCTTCTTAGGGGCAGCTGCTGTAGCAGTGGTAGGCACCAGTTCCGGACGACCGTAGATCTCTCCTTTGCAGATCCACACCTTAATGCCGATACGGCCGTATGATGTGTGAGCCTCTACGAGTGAGTAGTCGATGTCAGCGCGCAGTGTGTGCAGCGGCACGCGACCTTCTTTGTATGTCTCCTGACGTGCGATTTCAGCACCGCCGATACGGCCAGAAGCGATGACCTTGATACCTTCGGCACCAATTCTCATTGTGTCTGACACGGCCTTCTTGATGGCGCGACGGAATGAAACACGTCCTTCAATCTGTTTTGCAATTGAACTTGCGACGATGAATGCGTCGAGTTCAGGTCTCTTGATCTCGCTGATGTTGATCTGAATCTCTTTACCGATGAGCTTCTTCATCTCCTCTTTCAACTTGTCGACCTCTGTACCACCCTTGCCGATGATGACACCCGGACGGGCTGTGAAGATAGTCACGGTGACGAGTTTGATAGAGCGTTCGATACCGATCTTGGAGATACCAGCCTTACCGAGACGGGCGTTCAAATACTTGCGTATTGTATCGTCTTCTCCGATGTTCTTGGCTGTTTCCTTGCCACAGTACCAGTTAGAGTCCCAACCTTTGATGACTCCGAGTCTTAAACCTATTGGATGAGTTTTCTGTCCCATTGTAATCTTAATTAATTCTTTTCTTCAACATTAGCTTCTGAGGCTTGCATATCTGCTATTCTGCTGTCCACGATGATGGTCACGTGGTTGGAGCGTTTGCGGATGCGGTGTGCACGACCCTGTGGGGCTGGCTGAATGCGCTTCAGTGTGCGGCCTTCATCAACAAAAATCTCTTTAACGTACAGGTTAGCGTCTTCGATACGTTTACCCTCGTTCTTTGCTTCCCAGTTGGCGATGGCTGAGCGGAGCAGCTTGTACACCGGTTTTGCCGCGGCCTTGGGTGAGTATAATAAGGCATGCAGTGCAAGTTCCACTTTCATTCCTCTAATCATGTCAGCGACTAAGCGCATCTTGCGTGGCGAGGTCGGGACGTCGCTCAATCTTGCCATTGCTATCTGCTTCTTTGCTGCTTTTCTAGCTTCTGCTGTGTTATGTTTTCTTGCTCCCATAGTACTTATTATTTAACATCTTTTCTATTGCCCGAGTGGCCTCTGAATGTACGGGTCGGAGCGAACTCACCGAGTTTGTGTCCCACCATGTTCTCAGTCACATAAACCGGGATGAATTTATTTCCGTTGTGAACTGCAATTGTCTGTCCAACGAAATCAGGTGAAATCATTGAAGCTCTTGACCAAGTCTTGATCACGGTCTTCTTTCCTGTTGCTACATTATCCAACACTCTCTGTTCGAGTTTATAGTGGATATATGGTCCTTTTTTAAGTGAACGACTCATAATTTCTTTCTTTTTACTTGGTTAATTACTTCTTACGTCTTTCAATGATATACTTGTTGGATGCGTTCTTTGGATGACGTGTCTTGTAGCCCTTTGCCGGTAAGCCCTTGCGGCTTCTTGGATGGCCACCAGATGCACGACCTTCACCACCGCCCATCGGGTGGTCAACCGGGTTCATGACGACGCCACGGACGCGTGGACGACGGCCTAACCAGCGGCTGCGACCAGCTTTACCTGATTTCTCGAGGTTGTGGTCGGCATTCGACACTGTACCAATAGTAGCTCTGCAAGCCTGGAGGATGAGACGGGTCTCACCTGAAGGCATCTTTAAGATGGCGTATTTACCATCACGTGACATCAGCTGTGCGTATGCGCCGGCGCTACGTGCCATCTTGGCACCCTGACCTGGACGCAACTCGATGTTGTGGATGATTGTACCGAACGGCACATCGCTCAAGAACAATGTGTTACCGATGTTCGGAGTGGCATCCTTACCTGACATCACCTCTTGTCCGACCTTCAAGCCCTGAGGTGCGATGATGTAACGCTTTTCGCCGTCGGCGTAAACCACCAAAGCGATGCGTGCTGTGCGGTTCGGGTCGTATTCGATCGTCTTCACGATACCCTTGATACCGTCCTTATCGCGCTTGAAGTCGATAATTCTGTACTTCTGTTTGTGTCCGCCACCGATGTTACGGACAGTCTCTTTACCAGTGTTGTTACGACCACCGGTGCTCTTCTTTGAAGTGAGCAACGATCTTTCCGGCTTGTTAGTCGTAATCTCGTCGAAAGCGCTAATAACTTTGAAGCGCTGACCTGGAGTTGTAGGTTTATATTTCTTTAAAGCCATCTTTAAATGTTGCTAAAAAAGTCAATTGTTTCACCTTTTGCCAATGTCACGATGGCCTTCTTGAAAGCGTCTCTCTTACCTTGGACAACGCCAGCCTTTGTATAACGTGACTTAAGCTTTCCATCATATCTCATAGTGTTGACAGCGGCAACCTGGACACCGTAAAGGTCCTGAACAGCCTGCTTGATCTGCAGCTTGTTAGCGCGAACGTCAACAATGAATGCGTACCGGTTCAGCTTTTCGCTGATAGCGGTCATCTTCTCCGTAATAACAGGTTTCTTAATGATAATCATCTCTATAATCTTTTTAAGGTTTATCCAAGAATTTCGTCAATAACTGCAAGTGAGCTTTCAGTGATGAAGAGCTTCTTGGCGTTCAGAATATCATAAGTGTTGAGGTTGCGGGCAAGTTCGATCTTTGTGCGCTCGATGTTTCTAGCTGACAACACGACGTTCATGTTGGTCTCTGGGAACAGGAACAGGTTCTTGCCACCATTCACTTTGAAGTTGTTCAAAACCTCGATCATCTTCTTGGTCTTGATTGTATCGAATGTGAAATCTTCGATGACGACGATTTCGGCATCCTTCATCTTATAAGAAAGGGCTGAACGGCGTGCGAGCTGTTTCACCTTCTTATTCAGTTTGAAACTGTAATCACGCGGGACTGGACCGAAAACGCGGCCGCCGCCTCTTAACACTGGTGAGTTGATATCACCGCGACGTGCACCGCCTGTACCCTTCTGACGGAACAATTTGCGTGTGCTGCCTGCGATCTCACTACGTGTCTTGGACTTATGTGTGCCCTGACGCTGGTTGGCCATGTACTGCTTTGTATCAAGATAGATACAATGGTCGTTTGGCTCGATGCCGTAGATATTGTCGTTCAACTGAACCTTACGTCCTGTTGACTCACCGGTAATCTTTAAAACTTCTAACTCCATCTCTCAATTTTTAAATAGCCGTTCTTTGCTCCCGGTACTGAACCTTTAACTACTAACAAATTCTTTTCCGGAACGATTTTCACTATCTGGAGGTTGATGGCTTTAACATGTTTGTTGCCCATCTGACCACCCATACGTAATCCTTTGAACACTCTCGAAGGATATGCGCAGGCTCCGATTGAACCTGGTTTTCTCAAACGGTTGTGCTGACCGTGAGTTGCTTGACCAACGCCATTGAAATGATGACGTTTCACTACGCCCTGGAAGCCCTTACCTTTGCTGATGCCGCTGACATCGACAAATTCGCCTTCCATGAACACATCGACGGTAATAGTTTCACCGAGGCTCTTTCTGTGACCAACCTCGAAACGTGTGAACTCTCTAACCAGTTTTTTAGGCGTTGTACCGGCCTTCTCAAAGTGCTTCTGCATTGCCTTTGGAGTGTTTTTAGCCTTCTTCTCATCGAACGCCATCTGGATAGCATCGTAACCGTCCTTCTCTTTTGATCTTACTTGGGTTACTACACATGGACCTGCCTCAATGACTGTCACCGGCACGTTTTTGCCGTTGGCGTCATAAACGCTGGTCATCCCAATCTTTTTTCCTAGTATTCCTGACATTGCTACTGATTTAAGCTGTTACTAGATAGTTTTACAATAATTTAATTTCCACATCCACGCCGTTTGGCATTTCCAGTTTCATCAAAGCGTCAATCTGCTGTGAGGTCGCGTTGTAGATGTCCAACAATCTCTTGTAGTACGACAACTCGAACTGCTCACGCGATTTCTTGTGAACGAAAGTGGAGCGCAAAACTGTGTAGATTTTCTTGTCGGTCGGAAGCGGTATTGGGCCGCTGACGACTGCACCAGTCATTTTGATGGTTTTCACGATCTTCTCGGCTGATTTGTCAACCAAGTTGTGGTCGTGCGACTTTAATTTGATTCTAATTCTTTGGCTCATAAGACCTTTTTTTTATTTATTAATTTTTACTAATTTTCCTATTACTGACTTCTTCTTAAAAGTTGAAATATATGCCCTTCGCTTTCTTGACTACGACATCGGCCAGCGCCGGAGGAACCTCAGCGTAATGGCTGAACTCCATGTTGTATGTGCCTCTGCCCTGTGTCAAGGTGCGCAGTGTGGTGATGTATCCGAACATCTCTGCCAGCGGGGCGTCTGCCCTCACCACCTGCAGACCATGCTCCATGTCCACGTTGTGCAAGACAGCTCTGCGACGGTTGAGATCGCCTGTCACATCGCCGAGATAGTCGGCCGGGACCTGGACTTCAACCTTCATGATAGGTTCCATCACGACTGAACCGGCTTTGGCGCCAGCCTCTTTGAAACCGAGGCGTGCCGCTGTCTCGAACGACAAATCGTCGCTGTCGACCGGATGGGCGCTGCCGTCGATGAGGCGCACTTTGACCGAATCCATCGGGAAGCCGGCCAAAACGCCGTTTGACATCGCTCCTCTGAAACCCTTCTCGATAGCCGGGAAGTATTCCTTCGGGATGTCGCCGCCCTTAACGTCGTTGACGAACTGCAGACCAGACATGCCGTTGTCGGCCGGACCGATTTCGAATTCGATATCGGCGAACTTGCCCTTGCCACCTGTCTGCTTCTTGTAGACTTCGCGGTAGCTAACTGTCTGGGTGAATGATTCCTTATATGCCACCTGCGGCTGACCTTCGTTGATTTCGAGACCGAACTCGCGTTTCAAGCGGTCCACGATGATGTCCAAGTGGAGCTCGCCCATGCCCGAGATGATAGTCTGACCTGAGTTCTCATCAGTGCTGACTTTGAATGTCGGGTCTTCTTCCGAGAGCTTGTGGAGAGCGATAGAAAGCTTCTCCATGTCGGCCTGTGTCTTAGGCTCAACGGCGATTTGCACCACCGGCTCAGGGAACTTGATGTTTTCGAGAATAATCGGCTTGTTTTCAACTGTAAGGGTATCGCCTGTGCGGATCTCCTTAAAACCGACTGCCGCGGCAATGCTGCCAGCCTCTATTGTGGTGAGAGGGGTCTGCTTGTTAGCGTTCATTTCCACTATCTTGTTGATGCGCTCACGCTTGCCTGTCGAGGCGTTGAGAACAACCTGACCAGCCTGGAGAGTGCCTGAGTAAACGCGGAAGAATGCGAGTTTGCCGACATATGGGTCGGTAGCGATCTTGAATGCAAGGGCGCAGAATGGTTCTTTAGGATCTGCCTTGCGGATTTCTTCTTTTTCAGTCTTCGGATTGATACCTGTAACGTGATCGACGTCAAGAGGGCTTGGAAGGTAGCGGACTACACCATCGAGGAGAGGTTGTACTCCTTTATTTTTGAATGAAGCTCCGCACATCACAGGGCATATACGCATTTCTAATGTTGCCTTTCTTAATTCTGCGATAATTTCTTCCTCTGTGATGGAGTTGGGATCAACCATGAATTTGTCGAGGAGCTCTTCGTTGTCTTCAGCAGCGCCCTCAATGAGTTTGGAGCGATATTCTGCTGCAATGTCAGCCAGTTCTTCCGGGATGTCGACTTCGTCGAATTGGGTGCCGAGTTCGTCTTCGTCCCACAGAAGAGCTTTGTTCTTGATAAGATCGATCACACCGATGAATGTATCTTCCTCACCTATAGGGAGTTGGACAGGCACCGGGTTAGCGTTAAGGCGTTCCTTAATCTGATCGAGGACTTTGAAGAAGTCAGCGCCACTGCGGTCCATTTTGTTAACAAAACAGATGCGTGGCACGTTATATCTGTCGGCCTGGCGCCACACTGTCTCTGACTGTGGTTCAACGCCGCCAACTGCACAGAAAATGGCGATAGCTCCGTCGAGCACTCTGAGCGAACGCTCCACCTCGACTGTGAAGTCGACGTGACCGGGAGTATCTATAATATTGATTCTGTATTGGTTGTCGTCGTTATTCCAATAGACTGTTGTGGCCGCTGAGGTGATGGTGATGCCGCGTTCCTGCTCCTGAACCATCCAGTCCATGGTAGCTGCGCCATCGTGCACCTCGCCGATACGATGATTACGGCCTGTATAATACAGAATACGCTCAGTAGTCGTCGTCTTACCAGCATCGATGTGAGCCATGATGCCGATATTACGCGTCAGAGCGAGGTTTGTATTATGGAGGTCGTTAGTCATTGTTTCTTATACCTTATTAATATATTAATGGATTAGAATCTGAAATGTGAGAACGCCTTGTTAGCGTCGGCCATTCTATGGATTTCTTCCTTCTTTTTGAAAGCAGCGCCTTCTTCTTTATAAGCCTGCATGATTTCACCGGCGAGTTTTTCGCCCATTGAACGCTCGTGACGTTTACGTGCGTAACCGATGAGGTTCTTCATGCCCATGCTCTGCTTACGTGATGGACGGATCTCTGAAGGGATCTGGAATGTTGCACCACCGATACGACGGCTTCTAACCTCGACCTGTGGGGTAACGTTTGCCAATGCTTTCTTCCACACTTCGACAGGATCTTCCTGAAGTTTGTCCTGTACTATGTCCATTGCCTGATAGAAAATCTCGTATGCGAGGTTCTTCTTACCTTTCAGCATGATGTTGTTCACGAACTTTGTGACTGTGACATCACCGTACTTTGGATCCGGAAGGATGATTCTTTTCTTTGGTTTAGCTTTTCTCATTTCTTAAGCATTTACTGATTTTTACTTCTTTGCTGCTGCTTTTTTAGGACGCTTTGCACCGTACTTTGATCTGCGCTGACGGCGACCGTCTACACCGGCGGTATCCAATGCACCACGGATGATGTGATAACGTACACCTGGAAGATCCTTCACACGGCCTCCTCTAATCATGACGATTGAGTGCTCCTGTAAGTTGTGGCCTTCACCTGGAATATAGGCGTTGACCTCCTTCTGATTAGTCAGACGAACTCTGGCCACTTTACGCATTGCCGAATTAGGCTTCTTAGGGGTGGTCGTATAAACACGAACACACACGCCGCGGCGCTGTGGGCAAGAATCCAAGGCAGGAGATTTACTCTTGTCTTCCAATTTCTGACGTCCTTTGCGGACTAACTGTTGAATCGTTGGCATTCTTAAATTGCTTTTAATTTATTATTTTTATTTGTTTATAGATAATATTTTCTCTTATCACCTGAAAAATCGGCAATCTGTGATGCGGGAATTACACTTAGCGAGGGATTTGATAAGTCACAGTTCGGACTTTTGTTATCAAAACGCGCCGAAACCAAATTGATTGAGAACTAGTGGTTTACGACGAGGCGACCTTTAACGTTTAACTTATCAGGTCCCTTACTACTTGTAAATGAGGCAACATTTACTACCTTTTTTCGGGCTGCAAAATTACAACATTTTTAAATACGCCCGACATTTTTTTAAAAAAAATTTTCAAATTTTATTTTGTCATCGGCGCAGTCCTTACCAATCGCACGGAAACGCCATAAGATCTCGGGACATTTTCATCCATTTCAACGTTACGATGTGTAATATGCACACCCTTTGCCGTATGCTGTCCAAATCCTCCACTACCTTCAGTAGAGGACCAATACCAGCTCTTCTGACCATAACCGATCTTTCCGCATCCACCGTCATATTGACCGACCACAGGTAAAAACACAGCACCGGCGCTTTCCATCAAAGCCCATTTATCATAATCATAATAATTATTGTTGTTAAAGAAAGCCGGCATTTCCAAGCCAGGATCGAAGCTGCAACCGTCGGGCGTCTCCCACACCTCAGGAAGCAGTATTATACCCACCAAACCTCCGACAGCGCCCCATGCCATTTTTTGGCCTGCGTCAGGACGTTGAAATAACAGATAGTTCCACTCATTGGCAGTTAAAGTGCACCAGTCGTTATGACCGAGAAGAGTTTCTTCAAATTGACCAGTGAACGCAAAAGCGCCCGGCATAGTCATATCGAGAGGATCCTCATCCGGACACCATCTAGCCCATGCAAACACGTCGACCCAAGTGGTTGTGTCATAATTGTCGGGACTATCGTACTGATGCTCGGCAAAACGCCACTCATGAGTACTGCCATTGTATTGAAGGTTACCCGGTGAGAAATAAACCTCATGATCCGGTGCAATCTTAAAAGTGGTGTGTGCGTTAAGAATCCTTATACCGTCTGTAATATAATCGTTTTCATGTGTAGCAGGAATCGACACAGTGTAATGCTTGCCTGCAATGATGACATCAGCCGCATCTATCTTTGCCTGTGGCATCACCACGGCCCATTTTTCTGACGAGCTCGTGGAATACAAACTAATATAATATTCACCTCTCGCTGTAAATTCGCCGGGATGACTCAAATTACATTGTACTTCCGTATATAAATAACCTACTTGAACCTGTTCGTTGGTAGCTCTCTGTAGAGTAAACTTGATTAATGCACATTTGTTATGAAGTTGACAAGAATACTCCGTGACATCCTGATAATATGTCGTATGTCCATATGCCATAGTACGGAGTCGGTCGGTCTGATCGTGAATGCTCATTATGCTTAACACTCCGCCTGCATATACATCCTTGTTACTTAAGAAATAAAAGTGCATCTCATCGCCATCCTGCAAAGGATCAATATTTCCTTGAAATACGCCGTCATGACGAATCAGATATCCGATTAAGTCGTTACCGTCAGTGACTAAAATCCTGTCGTTATCAGTAAAATAAACATCGCCGTTTTCTGGATTAACTCCGTGTCTGTCACCATCATCAACTCTAAGAGAGATTCTGACGCCGTTTGTCGTTGTATTTTCAATAGTCTCAACCGGCTTTCTGCACTGTGTCAAGCCGAGTAGCATCAACAAGGCGAACATGAGTGCAGCACCTTTCTTGGATGAGCGTTTGCGTTTTAATGCCACATAGCCTGCACCTGCCAGCGACATTATCAATAATCCGGAGCCAAGCGGCGCTCCAGCTCCAAACGGCTCAACTGTAAAACCGCTGGTAATGCCGATGACGTCTCTGGCGCCAAATACTTCCGGATTGTAAAAAAAGAAGTCTGTCTGGGCATTCATTTGTATTGATGCCATAAACATAAAACCTAAAACCACGATGGTTTTTACCAAACTATATGCTTTCATAGTATTGTTTTAAATGTGCCGCAAAAATACAAAAACTTTAAATCCCGTCATCCAAGCTTCAAACTTTTTTTGTACATTTGCAGCGAAAAATTTTTGGAACGTGGCAGACATTCTCGAACATTTAAATGGGCCTCAACGTGAGGCTGTAACTACGATTGAGGGGCCGGTAATGGTGATAGCGGGAGCCGGCTCGGGCAAAACCCGTGCCCTCACCCATCGTATCGCATACATGATAGAACAGGGTATCAACCCATTCTCTATTATGGCTCTCACGTTCACCAACAAGGCTGCCAAAGAGATGAAGGAGCGTATTATGCAGCTGGTGGAACCGGGAGCTGCGCGCAACGTGTGGATGGGAACCTTCCACTCCATCTTCGCCAGAATTTTGAGAATAGAGGCTGCCAGTTTGGGCTACACTCCTGAGTTTACAATTTACGACACAGACGATTCCAAGACGCTTATCAACACCATATTGAAAGAAAGGGAACTCGACACCAAGGCCTACCCTGCCAAGTACGTGCTTCACCGCATTTCCATGGCTAAGTCGGCCCTATACACTCCGGAAGACTATATCGAGAACGCCGACATTCAGGAGCAGGACCGCCGCGCCAACAAGCCGCTCATAGGCGAGATTTTCAAGACCTACAACAGCCGCCTGAAACGCGCCAACGCCATGGATTTTGACGACATACTGTTCAACACCAACGTGCTGCTGCGCGACTTTCCCGACATACTTTACAAATATCAGCGTCATTTCCAGTATATTCTGGTCGATGAGTATCAGGACACCAACTACGCCCAGTATCTCATCATAAAACGCATAGCGGCCATGCACGAGAACATTTGCGTGGTGGGCGACGACGCCCAGTCGATTTACGGATTCCGCGGAGCCAACATACAGAATATTCTGAATTTCAAGATTGACTATCCCGAAAACAGACTCATACGTCTGGAGCAGAACTACCGCTCCACCAAGACCATAGTCAACGCGGCCAACAGCGTCATAGCGAACAACAAAGACCAGATCAAGAAAAACGTTTGGTCCGACAAGGAGGAAGGTGAGCTGATCACTTTGTTGAGAGCCACTTCCGACAACGAGGAAGGCACCTTGGTGGCCAACTCCATATTCGGCTACAAGATGTCGCGTCAGCTGGCCAACAAGGACTTTGTCATTCTGTACCGCACCAACGCACAGTCGCGTTCGCTTGAGGAGGCTCTGCGCAAACAGGATATACCTTATAAAATTTACGGAGGTTTGTCGTTCTACGACCGCAAGGAGGTGAAAGACCTGCTGGCCTATTTCAGGGTAACCATCAACCCTACCGACGAGCAGGCTCTGTTGCGTATCATCAACTACCCTGCCCGAGGCATAGGCGACACCACCAAGCAGAAGCTTCAGGTGTTGGCCGACCAACGCAAATGCACCGTTTGGGATGTGTTGACTTCGCTCGACAACCAGTCGACCGACCTCAACATGGGAACAGTGCACCGTCTGCGCGACTTCGTCACTCTGATTCAGAGTTTCCAGACCCAGCTTAACAAGATGAACGCTTTTGAGCTGGCCAAGCATATAACAGAGACCGTGGGCATCATCAAGGTGCTGAAGGAAGACGAGAGCCCCGATGGAGTGATGCGAGTGCAAAATATAGAGGAATTGCTCAACGCCATCATGGAGTTTTCAGACAAGCAGGTGGACGAGGTGACAGGCGAACAGATGGCTGTAAGCCTGCCGAAGTTTATGGAAGACGTGGCTCTGCTCACTGACCAGGACGAAAAAGAGGAAGAAGGAGCCGACTATGTGACCATGATGACCATACACTCTGCCAAAGGTTTGGAGTTTCCATACGTTTACATCGTAGGTCTGGAGGAGAATCTCTTCCCAGGCATACAGTCATTGGGCACACGCGAAGACCTCGAAGAGGAGCGCCGTTTGTTCTACGTGGCTCTGACACGTGCCGAGACCAAACTCATATTGAGTTATGCCGAAAGCCGCTACCGCTGGGGCAACATGACCATAAGCGAGCCCTCGCGGTTCATAGAGGAGATAGACCCAAATCTGATTGAAAGGACGCGCAAGGCTTCGTTCAGAGGAGCCACCAAAGTGGAAGGACCGAGCTACAATCCGTTCACTTCTGGAAAAGGCAGCTGGACATACAGCGGCGACCGCCGTTACGAGACAAAGAAGACCGAAACTTCAGGTTTAGGCGAAAGACCGTCAGTTGGTATGAGTGAAAGGCAGGCTGCAGGAGCCTCCGCCCGCTACAACGGACCCAAGGCCTCCCCTAACGACTTTGTTCCGGCAGATGCCGAAGATATTGAAGCCGGAATGCGCGTGCTGCACCAGAAGTTCGGACAGGGAACCGTGGTAAAAGTGGAGGGCGTAGGGCCAAACCGCAAAGCATCGGTCGACTTCGACGAAAGTGGCAACAAGATGCTGATGCTCAAATTTGCAAGGCTGAGCATTTTAAAGCAATAATTATATTAGTTTAGAGTTTAAAGATAACAGATAATAGACAAAGGTATGGAGTACAATACTGAACGTGAAAAGATTGTGATTTCGGAATATGGCCGCAACATTCAGGTCATGATTAGGCATCTCATGGACATAGAAGACCGCCGTCAACGCACCGAGGCGGCATATTTCATAGTCAGCGTGATGGCTCAGATGAATCCTCAGGTCAAGGAGTCGAACGACTACATGCACAAGCTGTGGGACCATCTTTACATCATTTCAGACTACAAGCTCGATGTGGACGGCCCTTACGACCCGCCTACACCTGAGATGCAGAAGAAGAAACCCGATCACGTGGGCTATCAGAAAAACAACATCCGCTACGGACATTACGGACAATATATATATGATGTGGTCAAGAAGGTGAAGGAGATGGAAGACGGCCCGAAGAAACAGGCCATACTCATCAACATCGCCAACCAGATGAAGCGCGATTACCTCAACTGGAACCGCGACACCGTCAACGACCTGCTCATTCTGGACGACCTGTACAAGATTTCCGGCGAGGAGATAGTGCTCCCGATGGACACCAAGCTCATCCCGACAAACGAGATTCTGAACAAGCAGCCTCAGCAGCAGCAACAGCAGAAAAAGAAAAACGGCAAGAAGAAAAACAACAACCAGCCGCAGGCAAAACAGGTCAATCCAAACCGTCCCAACAAAAAACAGTAAGTCATGGCATCATTCAGAGTAACCGGAGGCAACAAGCTCAATGGAGTGATAGTGCCACAGGGCGCTAAAAACGAGGCGATGCAGGTGTTATGCGCCGCCTTGCTCACCGACGAGCCGGTGACCATCACCAACCTCCCCGACATCCTCGATATAAACAACCTCATCGACCTGATGAGCGGCATGGGCGTCAAAGTGGACCGCAAGAGCAAGAGCGAGGTGACTTTGCAAGCTCATTCCATCAACCACGATTACTTCGACACCGACGATTTTCATCAGCGCGCTACACGTCTGCGCGGCTCGGTGATGATACTGGGTCCGCTATTGGCCCGCTTCGGCATGGGTTATATGCCCCGACCGGGTGGTGACAAGATAGGACGCAGACGTCTGGACACTCACCTTATCGGATTGCAGAAACTCGGCGCCACCATGGAGACCGCCGATATGGACTACTGCTACCGTCTGGTGGCGCCGTCCGACGGCCTGAAAGGCACTTACATGCTGCTTGACGAGGCTTCGGTGACAGGTACGGCCAACATAGTAATGGCCGCAGTCATGGCTAAGGGCGAGACCACAATTTTCAACGCCGCCTGCGAGCCATATCTGGTGCAGCTTTGCCGCATGCTCACAGCCATGGGTGCCCATATAGAAGGCATAGGCTCCAACCTCCTTAAGATAAAAGGTGTTGACAAACTTCACGGCACCACACACCGACTGCTTGCTGACATGATTGAAGTGGGTTCGTTTATCGGACTGGCCGCAATGACAGGCTCCGACATCACCATCAAGGACGCCGGCATCAAAGACCTGGGCATAATACCCAACGTCTTCCGCAAACTGGGCATCAAAATGGAGTTCATTGGCGACGACATTCACATCCCGGCTCAGGAACACTATGAGGTTGACACCTTCCTGGACGGCTCCATTCTGACCATAGCCGACGCTCCGTGGCCCGGCTTCACCCCCGACCTTATCAGTATAGTGTTGGTGGTGGCAACACAGGCCAAGGGCACCGTACTCATCCACCAGAAGATGTTCGAAAGCCGTCTGTTCTTCGTCGACAAACTCATCGACATGGGAGCCCAGATCATTCTTTGCGACCCTCACCGTGCCAATGTCATCGGACTGGACCGCAGCCATCAGCTCAAGGCTCTGCGCATGGCTTCGCCCGACATACGTGCAGGCGTCGCACTGCTCATAGCGGCACTGTCGGCCGACGGCACCTCCATCATAGACAACATCGACCAGATTGACCGCGGCTATCAGGACATAGACGGCCGACTGCGGCAACTGGGAGCTCAGATTGAACGTCTTTAAACAAACCATTTGAAAGTACATTCGTGCCAAACTGACATAAAGTCTGCTTTGGCACGATTTTTGACATACCCTTCCGAATTATGAGTATAAAGTAAAACAAAATATATCATGGGAGAAAATAAAAAGCACAAAAAAGATTCTCAACACGTTGAGGACCAAAAGATTAAAGATGTAAAAGAGCAGGAAGTCAAAGAGGCCGAAGCCGAGACAAAGGAAGAGAAGACTGACAATTTTGAGGAGAAATTCAACGAATTGAATGACAAGTATCTCCGTTTGTACTCGGAATATGACAATTATCGCAAAAGGACTGCCATCGAGAAGATGGAACTTCTCAAGACCGCGGCCGAAGGCACCATCAACGCCCTGTTGCCTATACTCGACGACTTCGAGCGCGCCCTCCCCACCATGGAGAACCGCGAAGACAAGACCGACTACGAAGGCATCTTGTTGATTTACAATAAATTCAAACGCACCTTGGAACAGAAAGGCCTTGAAGAGATAGCGGCACTCGGCGCTGACTTCAACACCGACGAACACGAGGCTCTCACCCAAATCCCTGCCCCTGACGAAAGCCAGAAGGACAAAGTGATTGACGTGATTCAGAAAGGCTACAAGCTGAACGGCAAGGTGATACGTTACGCCAGAGTTGTTGTAGGTTGTTAAATTATTGAAAAATGGCAGAGAAAAGAGATTACTACGAAGTGCTGGAGGTGCCTAAAAACGCCACAGCAGACGAGATAAAAAAGGCTTACCGCAAGAAAGCCCTGCAGTACCATCCCGACAGAAATCCAGGCGACAAGGAAGCTGAGGAGAAGTTCAAGGAGGCTGCTGAGGCTTACGGAGTGTTGAGCGACGAGAAAAAACGTGCCCGTTACGACCAGTACGGCCACGCCGGTGTCAGCGGACAGGACTTCAGCGGAGCGTCAATGAACGACATATTCAGCCAGTTCGGCGACATCTTCAGCGACCTGTTCGGAGGCGGTGGCGGTGGCTTCGGATTCAACTTCGGCGGAGGCGGCTTCGGAGGTTTTGGAGGCGGCGGCTCGCAAAAGCCGGTCTACCGTGGCTCCAACCTGCGTCTGCGCGTCAAGTTGTCGTTGGAAGAGATCAACACCGGCGTCAAGAAAAAGGTGAAGGTCAACAAATATGTCACCTGCACCAAGTGTAACGGCAGCGGCTCCGAAGACGGACAGACCGAGACCTGCAAGACCTGCGGCGGCAGAGGCCAGCGCATGATGCGTTCGGGCTTCTTCACCCAAGTCAGCACCTGCCCTACCTGCGGAGGTGAAGGCCGTGTCATCAAGAAGAAATGTCCTGCCTGTAACGGCGACGGCATAGTCAAAGGCGAAGAGGTTATCGAACTCGACATCCCGGCCGGCGTGATGGAAGGCATGCAGCTTTCGGTACGCGGCAAGGGCAATGCCGGCGCACGCAACGGAGTGCCGGGCGATTTGCTCATCATCATCGAAGAGGAGAAGAACCCGTTGTTCGAACGCGACGAGGCCAACCTCATTCACAACCTGTTCATCAGCATGCCACAGGCGGCCCTCGGATGCAATGTCGAGGTGCCATGCATAGGCGGCAAGGTCAACATCAAGATTCCGGCAGGCACTCAGAGCGGCGACATCATGCGCGTCAGAGGCAAAGGACTGCCTATCATCAACAGTTACGGACGAGGCGATCTCATCATCAACGTCAACGTGTGGACGCCTAAGAAACTGTCAAAAGACGAGGAGAAAATCATGAAAGAACTCCTCGAGAGCGATAATTTCAAACCCAAACCCGGCGCCAACGACAAGAGTGCGTTCGATAAAATAAGAGATTTCTTCAAATAAACGATGAACTGCCTGGAAATAAATAACGTCTGTAAGACGTACGGCACCAAGCGGGTGCTTGACAACATCTCGATAACGGTGCCTCAAAGGAGCATATACGGTCTGCTGGGTCCTAACGGAGCCGGCAAGACCACGCTCATCAGAATACTCAACCAGATTACCATGCCCGACTCGGGAAACATTCTCCTCAACGGCCAGCCGCTAAGCCCGACCGACATATCCAACATAGGATATTTGCCCGAGGAGCGCGGCCTATACAAGAAGATGAAGGTGAGCGAACAGGCCATCTACCTGGCCCAGCTCAAGGGATTGGACGCCCGCGAAGCTGAGAAACGCCTGCGTCACTGGTTCATCAAGTTTGAGATTCAAAACTGGTGGGACAAGAAAGTGGAAGAGCTCAGCAAAGGCATGCAGCAGAAGGTGCAGTTCATAGTCACCGTCATACACGAGCCCAAGCTGCTCATATTCGACGAGCCTTTCTCGGGCTTCGACCCCATCAACGTCAACCTCCTGAAAAACGAGATTCTGGAGTTGCGCGACAAAGGCGCCACCATACTGTTCTCCACACACAACATGGCCTCGGTCGAAGAGCTTTGCGACAACATCATGCTCATCAACCACGGCCAGAAGATTCTGGAGGGCAGCGTTTACGACATCAAGCAGCAATACAAGAGCCACAAATTTGAAATCGTCATCCGTCCGTTTAAGGAAGCCATCAATATTCCTGACAATCACACCATTTTATCGACTGAAAGGGATGCCAACGGCGAGATGCACATCATGGTTTCTTCAACCCAGGCCAACGACCTTATCACCGATGTCATACGCGAAGGCGAAATAGTCTCCTTCAAGGAGGTGCTGCCGTCTATGAACGATATTTTCATCAATCTTGTTTCATCTTCAAACAATTGATTATCAATAAGCCATGAAAATAGGTATCATCATCAAAAGAGAATATCTGACACGAGTCAAAAAGCGCTCGTTCCTCATATTAACCTTGCTCGCTCCCCTCTTCTTCGCGGCCATCATGTTCCTTCCGGCCATACTGATGGAAAACTCGGAAAAATTCGATCAGAAGAAAGTGATAGCGGTGCGCGACGAGTCGGAACTGTTCCTCGGGAAGTTCGAAAACACCGACTTCAACACCTTTATTTATATTGACAAGGACTTAGACGAAGCCAAAACTCTGGTGAAAAACGGAGAATACGACGGGTTGGTCTACATCCCGGGCACCAAGCTCAACGTGCCGGTAAACGCTGAAATCTACAGCGTGCGTCAGCTGCCGATGACCTTGGTCACGCACATACGAGCAACCATGAAAAATGTGGTTGAACACGAGAAACTCATGGCCTCGGGCATAGATCCGGCCGTAGTGAAGGCCGCCAGCACCACCATCAACGTGCAGTCGATAAGAATGAGCGAGGACGCCGAAAAAGAGTCGTTCAGCGAGTTTGAGTTTTTGATAGGCATACTGCTCTGCACTTTGATTTATTTCGTGGTGTTCCTGTTCTCTTCTCAAGTGATGCGTGGAGTAATCGAAGAGAAAACCAACCGCATAATCGAGGTTATTGTCAGCTCCGTCAAGCCTTTCGAGCTGATGATGGGTAAAATCATAGGCATAGGTCTGGTGGGCTTGACACAGTTCCTGATTTGGGTGGTTCTCACCTTGGCCATAGCCGGTATAGGCTCAACCTTCCTGCCCACACAGGACGTGTTCTCGACCGGCACCGTGATGTCCGAACAAATCACTGAAACAGCTGAAAACTCCGACACTCAGGCAATGCTGAAAGAAGTATTCAACATTATAGATTCCATCAATTTCAAGACCATATTGTGGTGCTTCCTGTTGTACTTCTTAGGCGGATATTTCCTGTATTCGGCCATCTTCGCCGGCATAGGCTCGGCCGTAGACAACGAGACCGACACCCAGCAGTTTGTCACTCCTATCAGTTTGATACTCATAATACCGCTCATTTGCTCGGGATTCATATCCAACGCTCCCGACAGCTCGTTCGCGGTATGGCTTTCGATGATACCGTTCACCTCACCTCTGGCAATGATGCTCAGGATACCCTACGGGGTGCCAATTTGGCAGGTGTCAGTATCGGTAGCCCTGCTTTTCATCACCTTTATCATCTTCACCTGGCTGGCCAGCAAAGTGTACCGCACAGGCATATTGATGTACGGCAAAAAAGCCTCCTGGAAAGAAATTTTCAAGTGGATCAAATATTAATAAAAAAATATTTTGTCAGCTTCAAAAATTGTCGTATCTTTGCACGCTAAAAATTTTTGTAGAATTTAAAGAAAAGTTTAATTAATAAAAAAATTCGATTTACAATGCAAAACAAAGGAGTTATCAAGCTTTTGGCTTTAATGTTGGCTCTGTTCACAATCTACCAACTGTCGTTCACAGTTGCTACAAAAGTGGCAGAAAAAAGAGCAAGAACATATGCCGCCAACTATGCCGAGAGTAAAAAGTCGTTAGCCACAGAGATGGCTAAGGGTGACAATGATGCCGCTGTTTATTTCCAGGATTCTATCAGAGCGGCCAGAGAGACTTACTATCTCGACTCAATCGGAAACATTTCATTCTACATGTGGCAGACCTACCGTGAGTGCAAGGAGCAGGAGTTGAACCTCGGCCTTGACCTTAAGGGCGGTATGAACATTATAATGGAGGTTTCGGTGCCGGACATCGTTTACGCTTTATCAGGCAACAGCACCGACCCAACCTTCAACGAAGCCATGAAGATTGCAAAACAGCAGCATCTGAGCAGCCAGAAGGAGTTCGTCCAACTCTTCGGCGAAGCTTATCAGAAGCTCGATCCTAACGCACGTCTTGCCTCTATCTTCTACTACAAGATGAAAGACAAGAAAGACAGCCGTTACGAACTCACAATCAACTCATCGAACGAGGAATACCTCGCAGCTATCCAGAAGGAAGCCGACGACGCTATCGACCGTTCATACCAGATTTTGAGAACCCGTATCGACCGTTTCGGTGTGGCACAGCCTAACATCCAGAAGCTGGAAAGCTCAGGCCGTATCCTCATCGAGCTCCCAGGTATCAAGGACCCGAAGCGTGTTCGCAAACTGTTGCAGGGCACAGCTCAGCTCGAGTTCTGGGAGACTTACAACTTCAACGAGATTTATCAGTATTTCGACCTCGCCAACCAGCGCTTGGCTGAAACCGAGAAAGCTCTCAAACCTGCTAAGGAAGAAGCTGTGAAAGAAGACGGCGACGTTGCCCTTCTCAACCAGATGACAGCAGAAGACTCAATTAAGAAAGCACGTGAGGCTTACGAAGAGAACAATCCTCTCTACACTATCCTCCAGCCTTCACTTTATATGAACTCAGCCGGTCAGGTGGTTCCAGGCGAAACAGCCCGCGTAGGTATGGCAATGGTGAAAGATACAGCCAACGTCAACAGAATGTTGAAGCAGGTTGCTTCTATCTTCCCACGTAACCTCAAGCTCGCATGGTCAGTGAAACCTAACAAGAGCACCACAGGCAATGTCGAATTCATCGACCTCGTCGCTTTGAAGGGTGACAGCAAGGACAACAAGTGCGCCCTCGTTGGTGACTGCATCACCGACGCCCGTCAGGACTACGACCAGAACGGCCGCGTTGAAGTCAGCATCCAGATGAACAGAGACGGTGCCACAAAGTGGAGACACCTCACAGGCAGCAACATCGGCCGCCAGGTGGCTATCGTTCTTGATAACTACGTTTACTCATACCCTGTCGTTAACGACGAGATCCCGGGCGGACGCTCACAGATTTCAGGCGGCGACATGACAGTTGAAGAGGCTCAGGACTTGGCCAACATCCTTAAGGTCGGTCAGTTGCCAGCTCCTGTCAGAATCATCGAAGAGAACGTGGTTGGTCCATCACTCGGTCAGGAAGCCATCACATCAGGTTTCTGGTCATTCATCATCGCTTTCTGCCTGGTGCTCATCTACATGGTGTTCTTCTACAGCAAAGCCGGTATCGCAGCCGACATCGCATTGTTGGTCAACATCGTGTTCTTCTTCGGCGTCATCGCTTCATTCGGCTCAGTGTTGACTCTGCCTGGTATCGCAGGTATAGTTCTTACTCTGGGTATGGCTGTTGACTCGAACGTTATTATCTTCGAACGTATCAAGGAAGAAATCGCTGCCGGTAAGGGCTTGCGTCTGGCTATCACAGACGGTTTCAAGGCTGCTTACTCAGCTATCCTCGACGGTCAGATCACAACCTTCCTCACAGGTTTCATCCTGTTTGAGTTCGGTACAGGTCCTGTCCAGGGCTTCGCTACAACATTGATGATCGGTATCTGCACATCACTGTTCACTTCAATCTTCATCACACGTCTTATCCTTGAAGGTTGGCTTGACAAAGGCAAAGAGATTAACTTCTCAACCAACTTCACACGCGAATTCCTGAAGCACACCAAGTTCGACTTCATCAAGTTCGGTAAGACCGCATTCATCATCGCCGGTATCATGATAGTTGTGAGCGGTGTGTCACTCGGCACCCTCGGCCTCAACCGCGGTATCGACTTCACTGGTGGCCGCAACTACGTTGTCCGTTTCGACGACGCCCGTCTGAAAGACGTTGACGTGAAGAACGCTCTCGACAAGGTTCCGGAGTTCAAAGACGAAGTCATAGTGAAGACTTACGGCCAGAGCCGTCAGTTCAAGATCACTACAAAATATCAGATCGAAAGCGAAGATCCTAACATCGACGCCGAGATCCAGACCCTCCTCTACAACGGTTTGAAAGACCTCTACAACAGAGAGATTTCTTACGAACAGTTCACATCAGACAGTGAGAAGAGCGACATGATGTACGGTATCCTTTCATCACAGAAAGTGGGACCGGCCATCGCCAACGACGTCACACGTAAGGCTGTGCTCGCCATCGCTATCTCATTGGCTGTGATCTTCATCTACATCGCTATCCGATTCAAGAGATGGCAGTACGGTGTGTCTTCAATCATCGCATTGGCACACGATACCATCATCGTGATCGGTATGTACTCACTGTTCTACAAACTGTTACCATTCTCAATGGAGGTCGACCAGTCATTCATAGCCGCCGTGCTGACCATCATCGGTTACTCAATCAACAACACAGTGGTTATCTTCGACCGTATCCGTGAGAACGTCACTCTCTATCCTAAGAGAAGCTGGTACGAAAGAATGAACGACGGTGTCAACAGCACATTGCTCCGTTCAGTCAACACATCAGGTTCAACCTTGGTGGTGTTGCTGGCCATCTTCATCTTCGGCGGCGAGACCATCCGCGGTTTCGTGTTCGCATTGCTGGTCGGTATCTTCGCAGGTACATTCTCATCACTGTTCATTGCTTCACCAGTAGCTTACTTACTGTTCAGAGGCAAGACAGAAGATGCGAAGCTCATCGAAGCTGGCGACAACAAGAAGAAAAAATAGTTATTGACACATATTTGATGTAGAGACGCGCCTTGGCACGTCTCTACATTTTTTATTTATTTTTTGACCTTAATACACAATGATTTTGTATCTTTGTTGTTTATAAAACAAAAAAGGTATCTTATGTTGAAGAAACTGTTATTCATATTGACCGTACTGCTGATAGGGATATCTCAACCCCTTGAGGCTCAACGCCGTCAGCCTGCCAAAAGTGCCGACCTCGCCTTTGAGAGAGGTCAATACACTCTTGCAATAGAACGTTACAAGAAGGCCGTCAAAAAGACGAAAAAGAAGAAATTCGAGGCTGAACGCACCCGCATCACCTACCAGCTTGGAGAATGCTACCGTCTCACGGAGAATACCAAGCAGGCTGCTGTGGCGTACAAACGCGTGGCCAAGACTGAATTTCCGAAGAGCAACCCCATTTTCTTCCTGCATTACGGTGACGTGCTGAAACGCAACGGTAAATATGAAGAGGCTTTGGAGTGCTACAACACCTACACCGAGCTGGTGCCAGACGACCCCCGCGGACAGCGTGCGGCCGACGACATAGCAAACATCAAGGAATGGCTGGAATATCCTTCAAAATATGAGGTAACCCGCATGAAAGCCCTCAACTCCAAGTCGTCAGACTACGGAGTGGCATGGATATCGAACAGTTTCAACGACATCATATTCACCTCCACCCGCGAAGGCGGTATTGCAAAAGAAAAGGACGCAATCACCGGACAGCATTTCGCCGATTTCTATTACACCCGTCAGGACAAGCAAGGCAATTGGGAAAAACCCGAGCTGGTTGACGAGGAAGGCGGACTGAACAGCAAAGGCAGCGAAGGCTCACCTTTCTTCAACTCTTCGTTCTCGGATGTGTACATCACACGCTGCCCCAACGAGAAACGCCGTCAGTCGGGCTGCCAAATTATGAAGTCCAGACGTACAGGCACCTCGTTTGCAGAGCCGGTGCTGGTTGAGATAGCAGGCGTAGACTCCCTCGAAATAGTCGGCCACCCCACCCTCAGCTCGGACGAAAGCATAATGTACTTCGCCTCGGAACGTCGCGGAGGCTTCGGCGGCAAGGATATCTGGGTGACAATAAAAGGCGACGACGGTAAGTTCGGACGTCCGTTCAACCTGGGCGACGTGGTCAACACCCCTGGCGATGAGCTGTTCCCCTACATGCGTAACGACTCCACCCTCTATTTCTCATCCGACGGACACGGCGGCATGGGAGGCCTGGATATATTCATGACAACAATTGACACAGCCGGCAACTGGTCGGTGCCTGTCAACCTGAAATCGCCCATCAACTCTACAGGCAACGATTTCAGCATAATGTTCCACCCCACCGAGGAACGCGGTTTCTTCGCCTCTAACAGAGACAGCCGCAACGGCCTTGACGACGACATTTATTACTTCATGGAGCCTCCTATCCTATTCACTGTCAACGGTATAATCAAAGATCGCAACAGTTTGCAGTATGTGGGCGGCGCCAACGTGACTGTGATGGGAACAGACGGCACCAGAGCCACCACATTGTCGTCAGACAAGGGTAACTTCCAGTTTAACGAAGGAATCATAAAGCTCAACAACATCTACGTCATTACAATCGACAAGAACAACTACTTCACAATGACCGACACCATCAGCACAGTCGGTCTGGAGTTTAGCCGCGATTTTACGCCAAGTTATGAGATAGAGATGATACCGAGCGGTTCTATCGTACTTCCGGAGATTCAGTACGAACTCGGAAAATGGGATCTTCAGCCGCAGTTTGAGGATTCATTGCAGGGACTTATCGAGATTTTGCAAGTCAACCCCAACATAACCATAGAATTAGGTTCTCACACCGACTTCCGCGACAGCGACGCCCGCAACGACATTCTGTCGCAAAAGCGTGCCCAATCGGTGTGCGACTATCTGGTTATCAGAGGTATAGACCCTCTGCGTCTGACAGCTAAAGGCTATGGCGAGCGCGTGCCCAGAACATTGAAGAAAGACTTTGTATACAACGGCTACACCTTCAAGGAAGGCACCAAGCTCACCGAGCAGTACATCAACAGCCTGCCGTCAGAAGAGCTTAAAAACTACGCCCACCAGCTGAACCGTAGAACAGAATTCAGAGTGCTGAGCAAGGACTTCAAGAGCAGAGAAAACATTGACGACAATCATATGGCCAACATCAAGCTGAATCCTGAGGATAATAAAGTTTCATTCTCTCAGGATAAGATGGGTTATCTCTCGTTCAAGTCGTATATCAACGCTTACACCGAGACAGTGACATACGACCGTGACGCCGACTTGAGCGTATCGCAGTCAAAGGTGATGGAATTGCTCAACAACGGCATAATCACAAAGAACGACTTCATAGGCGACAACATCGACATGATTATCACAGCCGGTGCTGTCAAAAACCGTGCCACCTTCATAATCAAGGAGATGCGCATAGCCGACCGTACTGTTGAAAATCTCGAGGTGGTAGTGGTCAACAGCCAGAGACAAGACTGGATGATTGGTCAGAAAGACTTGAGAAAATTCGGCAGTTTTGAGTTTAATACAGACGAACATAAATTGATTTTCAAATAATATGCCAGTAGAAAAACGTTATCAGCTCCGTGGCGTTTCAGCCGAAAAGGAAGACATCCACAACGCCATCAAGAATCTTGACAAAGGCTTGTATCCCAATGCTTTCTGCAAGATTATACCCGACATCTTGGGTGGCGACGACCAGTATTGCAACATAATGCACGCCGATGGCGCGGGCACCAAGTCGTCGTTGGCGTATCTTTATTGGAAAGAGACAGGCGATTTGTCAGTTTGGGCAGGCATAGCACAGGACGCAGTGGTGATGAACACCGACGATTTGATGTGCGTGGGCGCCACCGACAACATGCTCCTCTCCTCCACCATCGGACGTAACAAAAACCTCATCCCTGGCGAAGTGATTTCGGCAGTCATCAACGGCACAGAGGAATTCTTGGCCAAGCTGCGCTCGCTGGGAGTAGGCATTCACCTCACAGGCGGAGAGACAGCCGACGTGGGCGACCTGGTGCGTACCATCATAGTGGATAGCACAGTCACCACCCGCATGAAACGCTCCGAAGTGATTGAGAATCACATCAAACCTGGCGATGTCATAGTAGGCTTCGCTTCATACGGACAGGCCACCTACGAAGACCGCTACAACGGCGGCATGGGTTCAAACGGTCTGACATCGGCACGTCACGATGTACTGGGTCATTATCTGGCAGAAAAATATCAGGAGAGCTACGATCACTCCATTCCGGAGAATCTGGTTTATTCTGGCAATCACACTCTCACAGAAGCGACCAAGGTTCCTGGCGTAGATGTCGGCAAGCTCATACTCGCCCCTACCCGCACCTATCTGCCTATGATGGTGCCGATTTTGGAGAATCTGAGAGGCAACATCAACGGCATAATCCACTGCAGCGGAGGCGCACAGACCAAGGTGACTCATTTCATCGACAAGCTGCATATCATAAAAGACAATATGATAGAGCTGCCGCCATTGTTCGAGATGATTCAGGAGTCGTCGGGCACCGATTGGCAGGAGATGTACAAGGTGTTCAACATGGGTTCGCGTCTTGAGATTTACACCGACGAAAAATCAGCCGAAAAGATGATTAAGATTGCCAACTCATTTAACATTCAGGCCCAGATAATCGGCCATGTGGAGGCATCCGACAAGAAACAGCTCACAATCAAGAGTAAATACGGAATTTTTGAATACTAATGGAAATAATTGACAAATTAGAAGCTATTAAAGAACGCTGGGAAGCGCTGCGTGAGCAGCTCAACGACCCGGAACTGATGAACGACATGAAGCGTTACGTCAAGGTCAACAAGGATTACAAAGACCTTGAACCAGTGGTGGATGCGTTCAACCAGTATAAGACATATCTCGCCAACATCAGCGAAGCCAAGGAATTGCTGAAGACTGAGAAGGACGAGGACATGCGCGAGATGGCACAGGAAGAGCTAGACGAGGCTACCGAAAAGGTGGGCAAACTCGAAGAGGATATCCGTTTGATGCTCATTCCTAAAGACCCAACCGACGGCAAGAACGCCGTGATGGAAATCCGTGCAGGTACAGGCGGCGACGAGGCTGCCATTTTTGCCGGCGACCTCTACAGAATGTATCTGAAATTCTGCGAAGCCAAGAATTGGAAGGTCGAGACAGTCGACGCCAACGAAGGCACAGCCGGTGGATTCAAGGAAATAGTGTTTAACGTCATAGGTGACGGAGCCTACGGAATATTGAAGTTCGAATCGGGAGTGCATCGCGTGCAGCGTGTGCCTAAGACTGAGACACAGGGCCGCATCCACACCTCTGCAGCTTCGGTGGTAGTGTTGCCGGAAGCCGAGGAATTCGATGTGGAACTGCTCGATAAAGATATCAAGAAAGAGGTTTACTGCGCGGCTTCAGGACCTGGCGGACAGTGCGTCAACACCACTTACAGCGCCGTGCGTCTCACCCACATCCCTACAGGCGTGGTGGTGAGCTGCATAGACGAGCGCTCGCAGGCCAAGAACATGGCCAAGGCCATGAAGATATTGCGTACCCGCATCTACGAAGCTGAGTATAACAAATACATGGAGGAAGTCTGCTCGAAACGTAAGACCATGGTTTCCACGGGCGACCGCTCAGCGAAAATCCGCACCTACAACTACCCTCAGGGCCGTGTCACCGACCACCGTATCGGATTCACTGTCTACAATCTGACCTCAGTGATGGACGGCGATCTGACAGCTTTTGTAGAGAATTTGCAGATGGCGGAGAATGCTGAAAGATTGAAAGAAGGACTCGATGAATAGTTTAGAGTTTAAAGTTTGAAGTTATGAATAAACAAGAGATTATAAATCAGATCAGAGCAAAGAAGTCGTTTCTTTGCGTCGGCTTGGACACCGACATCAAGAAGATTCCACAGCACCTGCTGAACGATGAAGATCCTGTCTTCGCTTTCAACAAGGCCATAATAGACGCTACGGCAAAATACGCCGTCGCCTTCAAGCCTAACACCGCATTTTACGAGGTGTATGGCGCAAAAGGTTGGTTAAGTCTCGAAAAGACAATCAATTACATCAAGGCAAACTATCCTGAGATGTTTGTCATTGCCGATGCCAAACGTGGCGACATAGGCAATACGTCGGCCAATTACGCACGTGCTTTCTTCGAGACCCTCAAGGCCGACGCAATCACGGTCGCGCCTTACATGGGTGTCGACTCTGTGGAGCCTTTCCTCGGTTTCGAAGGCAAATGGGTGATTTTGCTCGCCTTGACATCGAACAAGGGTTCGCGCGACTTCCAGTATCTGAATGCCGAAGGCAAGGAACTGTACAAAAACGTACTGCTGAAATCGGCTGAGTGGGCCGGCAGCGACAAGATGATGTACGTGGTCGGAGCCACCCATCCCGAAGAGCTTGGCGAAATCCGCCAGATGATGCCAGACAGCTTCCTGCTGGTGCCGGGCGTTGGCGCACAGGGCGGCGACCTCCAGGCAGTGGCCAAATACGGTCTCAACAAAGACTGCGGACTGTTGGTCAACTCGTCCAGGGGTATAATTTACGCCTCCAACGGTGCCGACTTCGCTGAGAAGGCCGCCGAAGAGGCGTTAAAACTCCAGAAACAGATGGAACAGCTGCTCTAGAAGCTGAATCCGAGCATAAACTTATCGGCCTCAGGAATTTCCATAGGCACGTTCTTGGCTCGGTCGATACAAACAATAACGCTGTGACAAACGGTTAAAATGTCGTTTGTCACAGCGTTTTTTAAATACTGACGCATTTTAAAGCTGGTGCGTCCTACCTCGTAAGCCTCTGTCTCACAAACTATTTGCTCGTGAATCTTGACAGGCTTCTTAAAATCAAGCTCCACATGAACCAGCACGTAGCTGAACTTCATCCAATCAATCTCATGATTGAAAAGATGCTCAAAATACTGGCTGCGGCCGTAGTCGAACAGATTGCACTGCGCCCCGTTGTTGACATGGTCGAACGGGTCGAGGTCGCTCATGCGGATTTGTATCGGACAAGAGAACATAAAGTCTTAATGTACAATTGACACTTTTTGAGTTGATACAGCGCCTTCGCTAGTGAGCACTCTCACCACGTAGATGCCGTTTTCGAACGATGTGGCGTCGATGGCTGTATTGGCTGAGCCTTCCACCGAGGTCACCATCTGGCCGACAGAGTTGTACACCTCAACAGTGCTTATGCCTGCGCCTTCCACATAGATCTTGCTGTTGGCAGGATTAGGATAAACTTTGAAGCTGGCTGCTGTATTGTCAATAACGCCATCATCTTTCTTCTTGAGTGAAATCAGATGTGAGGCTTCCTCTCCGAAGTTGCCCTCAGCATCTATCAGGAAGGCGGTGCCGTGTTTGATGTAATAATGTCCGTTGCCATAATTGCAGCAGATACCGTTGCCTGCCGAGTCATAAATTCTGAACAGATAGCATTCGTCTGTCGGAAGGTCGCTCAAAGTTGTTACGTTAGGCAGTGTTCCGCTACCAGCCAAATTGTTGTACGGGCCACCTTCGGCAACCACTTCTCCGGCCGAGTTGATAATGTCCCAAGTGGTCTCCTGACCCATCTGGTCTTGGATGACAAACAACTTCAGGGTAACAACGTCGCCTTCAACCTCATATTCCACCCATTCGTCGCATTTTGCACCGAATTTGGTCGAGTATTCGTAAGTCACTCCGTTGACTTCAGTAATGCTCAAGTTTCCTTCGTAAGTGCCGAGCGGAATGTCCATATCGAATTCCACATTCACCACATTGCCTGATGTCAGGTTGCCGTTCCATTCATAGTCAGCAACGGCATCACCCACTGTAACTGTATATTTTACCGTATTGAACGCATCCAAACCTCCATTGAAAAGGTCGAATTTGAAGGTTTTGGTGTGACTGCACGAAGCATTCACCAGCTGAGCCATATTTCTCACGAACGGATGTATAGGATCGTTTGTCATGGTGGTGCAAACCAGTTCGCAAGCATTCAAAATCGGACGTGTAGGGGTACCCTGATAACGTTCCGAAACAAATGCCACAAAATGAATGTTGTCGAGATCAACCTCAACACCGTTAGGGCTTCCAATGCTTTCTGGAATCTGATATTCGTATGTCTTTGTAATCAAAGTGCCTTGAGTTGTTGGAGAAATAGCGTCACCCATATTGGCTGTGATAATGTCACGGAAGATGTGCATGTGGCAATACTGTCCGTTCACCCACTGGGCCGGATTGTCTGAGCCGCCTGTCTGGCTACCCCAAATACTGTCTTGCAACATCATGATTGTCAGATAGTTCTCGTCAGCGGAGCTGTTACCTGTATAATAAACCTCAACGATGATGTTAGCTACGCGTGTGTCAGGATTAATCTGAGCTATACCGCCCAAATTGCACTCTGCAGTCTGGTTGAACTGAGTGTTGGCCTGGCCTGTCCATTCTCCACGGCCCACAGCCGCTGCAGTTGTACGGTTCACCACTCCGCTTGGGAATGAGGAGGCGTTGAAAGCCGCACGAATGGAATTACCTTTTGTTGTATTCAGGTTAGGGTAAGATGTGGCTGAAAAATATCCGTCAGAGTGGATATTCACCGACCAGAATCTGTCAGGATGACTGCTGGCAATGTTGTTAGCGATAACGTGACCCGAAGGGCACCATGTGCAGGTACGGCCTGTGAACTCCTCAAGAACGACGTTCCTGTTGGCCGGTTCTGTCGATACATACTGCTGTGCCTTGACTGTGAAAGCCATCGAAAGCATAGCAAATAATGCAATAGTAAGCTTTTTCATAGTGTAGATTTTTTAATTATTTTCAATATTTAACATTTTGAACTCACAAAGATATGAAAAATAAAAAAATACGCCATCAAAAAATGGCGTATTTTTTCAAAATTAATCTGTCAACTGATTTAGATTCCTTCTACGTATGTGATCCAACCGAACTCATCAGGCTCAGTACCTGTCTGAATGCCACGGAGTTTGTTGTACAGTTTCTGGCACCATGGACCTGGTTTGCCATCACCGAAGGTGTAGCTCTTGCCATTCTCAGGGTCGTCGATACGTGAGATAGGGCTGATGACGGCTGCTGTGCCGCATGCGCCTGCCTCTTCGAACGATGCGAGTTCCTCTTCAGCGATTGGACGACGCTCGACCTTCATGCCGAGAGTCTCAGCCAACTGCATCAAGCTCTTGTTGGTGATTGAAGGAAGAATTGATGATGACTGTGGAGTGATGTAAGTGTTGTTCTTCACACCGAAGAAGTTAGCTGCGCCAGCTTCGTCGATATATTTCTTCTCTTTTGCATCGAGATAGAACTCGCAGGCATACTGTCCGCCATGGCAAGCTTCAACGTGTGCGCGCAATGATGCGGCGTAGTTGCCACCGACTTTGTAGATACCTGTGCCCAGAGGAGCTGAACGGTCATACTTACGTGTAATGACGTATGGGTTAGCCTGGAAGCCGCCCTTGAAGTATGGTCCCACCGGTGTTGCGAACACGAGGAACAGATACTCTGTGGCAGGTTTGACACCTACCTGGGCGCCCATACCGATCAGCAATGGACGAAGGTACAATGAAGCGCCGCTCTCGTACGGAGGGATGAACTCAGCGTTCAGCTTCACACATTTCACGATAGCCTCTTCGAATTTCTCAATAGGGAATTCTGCCATCATGATACCACGGCTTGATGACTGCAAACGCTTGGCGTTCTCGTCCATACGGAAGATACGCACTTTGCCGTCTTTGCCACGGAAAGCCTTCAAGCCTTCGAAAGCCTCTTGTCCATAGTGCAGACATGTAGCTGCCATGTGGATGTTGATTGTTGTTTCTGAACTGACTTCAAGTTCGCCCCACTGACCGTTCTTGTAGTAGCAGCGGACGTTGTAATTTGTTGGATAATAACCAAATGGGAGTGATCCCCAATCGATGTTTTGCATGATATTATTTATTTTGTGTTATGTAATTTCGTCGTTTTCCTGGATTGCAAATATACGATTTATTTCAATATGAAATAATTTTTTAGTCTTTTTTAAAATCCATAGTTTTGAACAGATGTTTCCACAAGTAATGCTCCCCTATTCCGTACTGTTCAAGCAGTGCGCGAATCTGTGCCGCCACAGCCTGTTTGTCGACAGCTTTGTCGCTTTTGCGGCCCACCAGAAGCACATTTTTCGGGGTGTTGTCTATCTCTATAAACTCCATCACCTGGGTCTTGTAACCGCAGTATTCCAGCACAAGGGCACGGATGGCATCAGTCACCATAACCGCCTGACGCTCAAGGAAAATACCGTATTTTGTAATAGAGTCGGTCTTGCCTGATTTTTCCATCTCTCGGCGAATCTGCTTGTGGCAGCAAGGGGCGCATATTATCAGCTTGGCATTGTTGCGTATACCTTTTAAGATAGCGTCGTCGGTGGCTGTGTCGCAAGCATGTAGAGCTATAATCACATCCAGTTGCTCGGGTTTGTAATCTTCTATTGAATTTTGCACGAAACGCATGGTTGAGACGCTTGGCCAGGCTTCTTTACACTTTTCAATGATAGTATTGATTTTTTCTACCAGTTCCGGACGGATTTCCACCCCTTCCATCAATATTTTCTTGTCGTAATTGGCAGTGAGATATTCGTAAAGCGCAAAAGTCAGATAGCCCTTGCCGGCTCCCATGTCAGCTATATGGATAGTGTCGTCAAACTTGGTCTGACGCATCACTCCGTCCACTATCTCCACATACTTGCAAATCTGTTTGAATTTATGCTGCATGTCGGACATCACCTTGCCGTCGGCTGTGGTCAAGCCCAGCAGATGCCACCAAGGATTCTTAGGGTCGATCAGACGCTGCTTCTCATGGTCGTGACTCAGGTCGAGGTCACGGTTTTCCTGGGTCTTCTTGCAAAGAACCGTCGGCTTGCCCTTCTTGCTGACAAGCAGTGTCACATCTTCAGTCATGGTGAAAAGTGTCACATTCTGAAAAGCCTCGGGAATCATATCCTTTAAAACTTCTAGTGTTTGCCCGACATTATGGTTTTTAGTCTCATCACGGCGTTCATATCTATAGGTAAACTGATACATCTTATTGTTTTTCAACAATATAGGCTTGACATAGACATTGCGCAGCCCGTTGTTTTTATCGACCGGCTTCGACAAGGTCATTTTCACCAAAGTGTCGTTTTTGAGTGCCTACTCAAGCTTACCGAAGAACTTTTCCATCAGAATATCTTTTTTGCAAAAATACAAAAATAAATGACAAGCGACAAATTGTCAGACATTATTATTCGGCATGGTTTTTGATGCCGCTGTTTAATCATTTCGAGAATTAACAAAATTATAATATTATGGCAAACGGATCAATTGGAGTTAAAACGGAAAACATCTTTCCGGTAATCAAAAAGTTCTTATACTCGGAAAACGAGATATTTCTGCGTGAGATAATCAGCAATGCCGTGGATGCCACGCAAAAGCTGAAAACTCTCGCCTCTGCCGGAGAATACAGCGGCGAACTTGGCGACCTTACCATCAAAGTTGAGGTCGATAAAAAGAAAAAGACCATCACGGTGCGCGATAACGGCATAGGTATGACCGAGGCCGAAGTCGACAAGTACATCAACCAGATAGCTTTTTCGGGAGCCACTGAGTTTATTGAGAAATTCAAAACCAACAGCGAAGCTGAAGCCGCCAACATCATAGGCCACTTCGGACTGGGCTTCTACTCGGCTTTCATGGTATCGTCGAAGGTATCGTTGATCACCAAGTCTTACACTCAGAAAGCCGACGAAAAGGGTGTCATCTGGGAGTGTGACGGCTCGCCAGAGTATACCATGAACGCCATAGCCAAAGGCAATCGCGGAACCGACGTCATCCTTTATGTAGCCGACGACTGCGCTGACTTCCTGGAGGAAGGCAAGATTCGCGAACTGCTCAACAAATACTGCAAGTTCATGCCGGTGCCGATTCAGTTCGGAACCAAGAAGGTGCAGGAGCCTATAGAAGGCGAGACCGACAAAGACGGCAAGCCGAAGACCAAAGAGGTTGAAAAGCCTTGGATTATCAACGATGTGGCCCCTCTGTGGAAAAAAGCCCCGTCAAGCATAGAGGACAAGGAGTATGACAGTTTCTATCACACCCTCTACCCTATGAACTTCACCGAACCTCTGTTCCACATTCACTTGAATGTCGACTATCCGTTCAATCTCACGGGTATACTCTACTTCCCTAAGATCAGCAACCGCTACGAATTCCAGCGCAACAAGATTCAGCTCTATTGCAACGAGGTATTCGTCACCGATTCGGTTGAGGGTATTTTGCCCGACTTTTTGAGTCTGCTGCACGGCGTCATCGACTCACCTGACATCCCGTTGAACGTGAGCCGTTCATTCCTGCAGAACGACCAGAACGTGAAGAAAATTTCGGGCTACATCACCAAGAAAGTGGCTGAAAAGCTCGAGGAGCTCTTCAAGAAAGACCGCGCTGACTACGAGAAGAAATGGGACGACATCCGCATCTTCATAGTCTACGGCATGATAGCCGACCCGAAATTCTTCGAAAGAGCCGAGAAGTTCATGCTCTTCAAGGATACCGACGGCAAGTATTACACTATTGAGGAATACAAAAAATTAATTGAGGAAAACCAGAAGAACAAAGACGGAAATGTCGTATATTTGTATGCTACAAACCAGGACGAGCAGTACGCCAACATCGAGAAAGCTAAGGAACACGGTTACAACGTTCTGATGCTCGACGGCATGCTCGACTCACACTTCATCAGCGCTTACGAGCAGAAGTTTGAGCACACCTCGTTTGCACGCGTAGACTCCAACACCATCGACAAACTCATTGAGAAAGAAGATGTTAAAAAGGAGTCAAAACTGGACGACAAGCAGAAGGAAGAGGTTAAGAAAGCCTTCGAAGAGGTCATAGACAAGACGCATTTCAACGTGGAGTTCAGCACTCTGGGCGAGGACGAGGCTCCTGTTGAGATCATCCAAAACGAGTGGATGCGCCGTTACAAGGAAATGAACCAGATGGGTGGAATGCCGATGTGGGGCGACATGCCTGACAACTACACCCTGATGCTCAACACCAACAACGCAGCCATTGCGACCTTGCCCGACAAGACTGAAGATGAGAGAAAATCCATCATCAGCCAGCTGTACGACTTGGCACGCTTGTCGAAGAACCTGCTGAAAGGCAAAGAGTTGAACGATTTTATAAAGAGAAATTTTAACAACATCATTAACTAATAAAAACAGAAACAATGAAAAAGAAAGGCATTATCACAATCATCGTTATCGTTGCGGTGCTTCTGCTGCTCTTCATTTGGGTAAAGAACGCATACAACGGCATGGTTAAAAAGCAGGAAGCAGTTGAGGCTCAATGGGCTCAGGTTGAGAACGTCTACCAGAGGCGCGCCGACCTCATTCCTAACCTCGTTGCAACAGTGAAGGGCTACGCGGCTCACGAGCAAGGCACTTTGACAGCAGTGATCGAGGCGCGCGCAAAAGCCACAAGCATCACAGTGGATCCGAGCAATATCACCCCTGAACAGCTTGCAGAGTTCCAGGAGGCTCAAGACCAGTTGTCAAGCGCATTGTCACGTCTGTTGGTCAGCGTTGAGAGATATCCCGACCTGAAGGCTAACGAGAACTTCCTTGCCTTGCAGTCACAGCTGGAAGGAACTGAGAACCGCATCACTGTGGAACGTCAGAAGTTCAACGACAGAGCACGTGAGTACAACCAGAGCATCAGAATGTTCCCGCGCAACATAATCGCAGGCATGTTCGGATTCGAAAAGATTGGATATTTCAAGGCAGCAGCGGGTTCGGAAGTGGCTCCAAAAGTTGAGTTTTAATGAAGCACATCCTTTGCCTTGCGGTGTTATTGCTCAGTGTCGCCGGCTTTGCCCAGAAAATTCCGGCAAGGCCCAACCCGCCGCGTCTGGTCAACGACTTTGCCGACATACTGTCGCCCAAGCAGGAACAGGCTCTGGAGCACAAGCTAGTGGCTTACAACGACACCACTTCCACTCAAATCTGCGTGGTTACTGTCAGAAGTCTAAACGGCACCACATCAGACGATTTCGCCTATCAGATTGGCGAACAATGGGGTGTCGGAACCAAGGACAACAACGGCGTGGTAATTCTGGTCAAGCCCAAGACTGCAGACGAGCTGGGCGATGTCTCTATACAGGTAGGCTATGGCATGGAGCCTTACATAACCGATGCAGTCAACTATGTCATTCGCACCAAAGAGATGATTCCTGCCTTCAAGGAGGGCAATTATTACAAAGGTATAAACAATGCCGTGGATGCTATCATTGGGCTGGCTTCGGGCGCTTTTAAAGGAGAGGATTATGTTAGAAAGAGCGATGCCGGCAAGTCAGCTTTCAGCATTTTGATACTAATCTGTTTCCTCGCATTCCTCGTTGTTTTGGCTAGTGCCACACACAAAGGCGGCAAAAATGGAGGCGGCAAGTCATCGGGAGGCAACAGCGATATCTGGAAGATATTGTTCTGGGGCAGCATGCTCTCAGGCCGAGGCGGTGGCCGCAGCGGAGGCAGCTCCTGGGGCGGCTCAGGAGGTTTTGGCGGAGGCGGCTTCGGTGGAGGCGGTTTCGGCGGCTTTGGCGGCGGAAGCTTCGGCGGAGGCGGCGGAAGCAGTAAATGGTAAAACACTAACACTATGGCAGCAGTTATTTCAATAAAAAACGGCAGCGTGTTTCAGCACGAGAACCAGATTCTGAGCAACATCAATCTTGAAGTTGGTGAAGGCGAGTTCGTATACCTGATCGGACGTAGCGGCTCGGGCAAGTCGTCTCTGCTGAAGACTCTCTATGCCGACCTTCCGGCCAAGGACGGCCTGTTCAGCATAGCCGGATTCAACCTGAACGAGATAAAGCGCAAGGACATCCCCATGCTGAGACGTAAAATCGGCATAGTGTTCCAGGATTTCCAACTTCTATACGACAGAAACGTGGAGCAAAACCTCTCGTTTGTGCTCAAAGCCACAGGTTGGGAAGACGATAACAGCATCAGCCGTCGCATTGACGAGGTGCTGCAACTGGTGGGTCTGCGTGACAAGAGGAAGGCGATGCCGCATCAGATGTCGGGAGGCGAACAGCAAAGCGTTGCCATAGCCAGAGCCCTGCTCAACAGCCCGAGTGTCATTTTGGCAGACGAGCCTACAGGCAACCTCGACCCCGAAACCACCAACGACATCATGAAACTGCTCATGAAGATACGCAACAACAAGACCACCATTTTGATGGCCACTCATAATTACAATCTGATTTTGAAATATCCTTCGCGAGTGATCAGCTGCGCCGACGGCAAGATTACCGAATCAACCAAGTAATTCGACCAGTTTGTCGGTGTTACGCGAAGAACTGTAAAAATCGTCCATCCTACTCTTGCGATGGGCGATTTTTTCTGCATCGAAAGGTTTCGACATAAGGTCAGCCACCACAGCTTTCATCTCGTCAGCTGTATTTGCCACATAGCATAAGCCCTCCACATCCAAGCCTTCAACCATCTTGTCGTTGACCACGCAGTAACGTCCGTTGTACAAGGCGTTCAGAAGCTTCAGCTTCAGTCCGGTCGACTGTGCTGTTACCAGTATGTTGATTTGGGCGTTGCTGATTAGATTCTGCAACTGCTCATCATCCGGATTAACTATCAGCTCGACGTTAGGCACTTTCTCGGCGCAGGCCACCAAGTGCTTAGGCGGGTTCATGCCGGCTATCTTAAGCTTCACATCCGAGCCCTTAAACACCTCGTTTATCAAGAACCCAGCGGCATTATAATTTTCCGAAACCTCCAGATTTCCATGATAAAGCACGTAATCGCCCATGCCTTCCATTATATCGACTTTGTCAAAACCGTCGTAAGCGGGAATAAGGTATACATTGTCGTATTTCTGCTTGAAATACTCATATTCTTTCTGCGATATGGCCAGAATTCCCGAAGCCTTCGCCAGAATAGGCTCAAACCTCCTAAGCTTGGCTGACTCCATTCTCAAGAAAGTCCTCTTCCGGAAACTCTTCTCAGTTTCGGCCAGATACTGGTAATAGTCGTGCTCCACATTGTGGGCGCGCACAAAAATCTTGCGGCCGGCCATCCTCTTGTCGAGCAACACTCCGCAAGAATGCAAACCTTCCAGAATAATCGGATAGTCGTCTTTTAGCAGATTCTGTATCAGACTCTCTGATATTCTTGACTTTACGATATACGGAATACTGTTCAGGATTTGCCCAAGCCACATATTGCGCTTGTAATAGTTGACCGATTCGCAGACAGCTTCCACCCTCGGAGAATGCTCCCTGCCATATTCAAAACAGTGCAGATGGATTTTATAACCTCGTTCAGCCAAGGCCTTCAGCTTGAAAAACACGTCTATCACACCGCCGTAATTAGCAGGACAAGGGATGTCAAAACTAACGATGTGTATATGCTTGTCAAACGTATTTCTCATAGATTTTGAGCAGGACCCCTTCTTCATTCTCCCAACAGAGGTTCTGAGCCGCAAAGATAAGATTATTTTTCCACAACGACAAAATCTTTTCGTCATTTAAGGCATTTTGAATGGTGGCGGCTATGGTCTTAGGCTCATGATTATCTATGAAAGTACCTATGTTATAATCAGTTATGATTCTTTCAATTTCCGTCAGATGGGATGCTATAATCGGCACTCCGGCCTGAATATAGTCGAAAAGTTTGTTAGGCAGACTGAAACGGTAGTTCAGATTGGTGTCCTTATCGAGTGTAAAGCCCAACTCGGCAAGCTGAGTTATGGCCATCATCTGCTGATAAGGCATGCGTGGGAAGAACTTCACCCTATCGTCCCAATGGTTTGCCGCTACCTTCTCCTTCAGAATAGGCAACACATCTCCCCCACCTATTATAACCAACTGACAATCATCCAGATACTGCATGGAATCCACCAGTTCCTCAGAGCCACGGTGTATATTGATGCCCGAGCCTTGAAGCACCAGAATGTGCTTATTCGGGTCGAGGCCGACCTCCTGGCGGGATGCCGGTGCAGGCAACATTTTACGCATCGGGATGTTGCGGATGATATGCACCTTTATGCCGTATTTCTCATGGAAAAGATCAGCTATCGACTGGTTGACTGTTATCATCTCGGGCAATTTCGGCACCACATATTCCTCTATCCGTTTCCAGACGCGCTGTACCTTGGGCCTGCTCACCAATTCAGGCACTTCTGTAAAATACTCATGACTGTCGTAAATAAGCGGTATGCGTTTCAACTTTGATATCCAAAAGTTGGGCAAAAGAGTGTCCAAATCGTTCGACAGCAGGCAGTCGCAGCGATGGAACAACAGGAAAATAAACAGTCTGATATTGAAAGTGGCGTAAAACATGGGGCCTTTCTCGAACAACAGCTTCATGCGGTGCGACTTGTACGGTCGGTCGTCCATGGGTGGCGATTTGCGTTGACGACGGCCAACCAACAGCACTTCAAAGCCGGCCTTCTGCAGGGTCAGACACGACTTGTTGACTCGCTGGTCGGTCACCAAGTCATTGATTACCGATACAATAACACGTTTCAATACGCCTATTTTTTTGAGCCATAAAATTACAGATTTTCCGTTGTGGTTTGACAAAATTTCTCTATTTTTGAAAAAAATTTCAGAGATGGAGAAGAATTTTTCGCTACTCGGGCTCAACACTTTCGGATTTGACGTGAAGGCCAAGTTCTTCGAGAAAGTCCAGTCGTTGGATGATGTACGCAATTTGATTGGGAATCAGGATTTTAAGGATAACCTCAACAAATCGCGTGTTTTGGTTTTGAGTGGCGGCAGCAACATACTCTTCTCCTCCGGGTTTTACGACGGTTTTGTAGTTTATCCAGATTTCAAGGGCATAGAGACGCTTGATGAGACTGCCGAACAGGTGAAAATACGCTGCTACGGAGGCGAGGTTTGGAAGGATTTCGTCGACTACACCGTATCGAAAAATCTGTACGGTTTGGAGAATCTCGCTGACATTCCCGGTAAGGTGGGCGCTGCTCCCGTGCAAAACATAGGGGCCTACGGAGCCGAGGTGAAAGACACTATTTGCCAGGTGCATACCATTGATTTGTTCAGTGGCAAGGTGAGAGTTTTCAGCAAAGAGGAATGTGAGTTTTCTTATCGCAATTCCATATTCAAAAAATCGGGAGTTGGGAGCTTGATATATGCCGTCGATTTCATCTTAAAGAAACATGCCGAGCTGAAACTGGATTACGGCAACATCCGCAATTATCTGGCAAGCAACGGCATCACCCATCCCACATTGCAGGATGTGGCAAAGACGGTAAAAACGATTCGTGCTGAGAAATTGCCCGAAGTAGGCGTCGTCGGCAGCGTTGGCAGCTTCTTCCAAAATGCGATAGTTTCAATAGAAAAATATCAGGAAATCAAGCAGTTGTATCCGGAGGTGCCAAGCTATCCAGTTGAATCGTCAACCGCTTCCACAGCTATGATTAAGATTCCATCCGGTTGGCTCATCGACCGTGCCGGCTGGAAGGGCTACCGTGAAAACCACGTGGGTGTCTGGGACAAGCAGGCTCTGGTTTTAGTGCATTACGGCGGTGGCAAACCACAAGAAATCCTGGATTTAATGCACAAAATTCAAGCTTCCGTCAAAACCAAATTTGGTATAGAAATCCATCCGGAAGTTAATATAGTGTAAAAAAAGAAGGACGATTATTCGTCCTTCTTTTTGATAATTGCGTATCCTGCACCAAGAGCGCCAAGGATAAGTAATCCACTGCCGAGAGGTGCGCCGGGCACATCACCCATACCACCATGTTCTCCAGGCAGGCCGGGAAAGATTACCAGTCCAAAACCGCTATCACGTAGCAAATCACTCGATCCCCAATCATTGAGAAATGCGTCCGACAATCCTATCTGGGCTTTTGCGCCAAGCCCGATGGCTAATACCAATGCTATTGCAAATACTATCTTTTTCATTTCACAACAATTTTTTGGGTTTTAACTTCGTTTCCATTAATCATGCGTAAAACGTATACGCCATATAACGGTTTTTCAACCATTTGCATGCCATTTATTTCAACAGTATTGATGACACGACCTGTCATGTCAATTAATTGCAATGTACCTTCGCCATTCACAACAATATTTCCTTCACTTACGTAGGCAAACATTGCTGTCTCAGCGTTTTCTCCTATGCCGGTGTTATTTCTGCAAACGAGATTGAAACGCTCAGAATATTCACTGCCCGTTGCATGGAATGTGTAGCTCTGTTCAATGAGCATATCGACGTCCTCACCTGTGATTTTATCGATGAGATGCAGATAATCAAAATCTTCAGCACCTTCTATCGTGATAGTGTAGTCGGCATTTTTAGTATTTTTAAAAACGATATCCATTGTCTCACATTCCCCACCGACATGAGCGATAGCGTAGTTGTTCTCATTGTTTATAATGGAGATTTGGGCTGCGCTGCTTGAGAAATTATCAAGCTTATCCAAGCCATCGCCTTCGCTGAAATAAGCATATGTACGGTCTTCACTGCCGTTACCATTGACTTTTATTTTGAGACGTTTAACATCACCTTTAGATGCCGATTCCGATGTAGCTTCAGCATTGGTTTTGGCAATGGTGACATCAGCGTTTGCCTTAGCCACGACTAAGATACCTTGTCCCGGTAAGATTGGGTCATCAAATGTATGGGCGATCCATGCGCCAGAATAAGTAAGCTCATAATATCCTGACTCAAGATTAGAGTTGTCGATAGCACCGCCAGCACCTTTATAAATATTATGAGGGAACGGGTTGCCTATGATATTGATACCTCTTGATGAAGCTGCCGAAGCGGCTGCTGTAACCTGATATGTCACGGCTGCGTTGTTCAGTGTGCCGACAAATGCAGGTGAAATGCCGTTGCTATTGGCATAGAGATAACCTCTTCCCTTTTCAAATGTGGTGAAGTCGGCATGACCTGATCGATAGTTCTCCCATGTCGTCGAGCTTTCGTTGTAGCGATACAGGTCGTAAGTCTCTGTCAAGAAGTCGCTGCCAGCAATAAGCATATCATTTACTGAGGATGAAATGAGATACCATCCGTTGGAGTCTTTGGCAGTGTAGGCTGTGATATTTTTCTTCGCTGTCGCTTTCACTCCAGCAGACACATTTATCACTTGCGCGCCGTCTTCAATAATGAGACCATCTTCATCGTTGCAAACCAAAGCGTCAGTAACAATAAGCGTTGAACCTGACTCTATTGTTAGAGTATTGCCGTCTGTAACGGTTAATCCTGCGACTGTCACCGTGACAGCTCCGCCATCACCTATTGTCAAGTCATCGCCAAGTTCGACTATGGCATTGGCATCAGGTACGACGCCGCCCCATGTATTCGGGTCACTCCAGTCACCTGAAGTAGTGTTATGAATTACCGGTGTAGTAAATGCGAACTCAAACCAGTTACCTATGTTACCGATTTCAGTATTGTGCTCAAAAGTAACATGATTCACACAGTCAAGATTAAGTTCCTCGTCTATTGAATGGTCATAAATCCTAAATGTGATATCTTCTCCGCTATACTGATTGCTCACGATGGTGAGACTACCAATAATAAACTCCTGTGTAGGTGGGAAAAACTGCTGGCACAAGCCTATCGAACGGCATTCGTCACCACAGAAAGCTGCAACCTCAAGCGTCGTAGCCGTCTGCACTACTCCGTCGATGTAAATCTTGCCACTAACAAGCATATTGTATTGCGTACCTGTTATCGGGGTCCAATGTTGAGCGTTAATCATACCGAAAAACGCCATCATAATTATCAAAAACAATGTCTTTCTCATTTTTAAATCTTATTTTACGACTAATTTTCCTTTATAAATGTTTCCTGAAGCAGTGTTTATTTGAATGCTGTATAATCCAGCTGTCGAGATGCCGTCGATGATATGTCTGGTAGTCGTCTCATGACGTACTTTAACACCCATAACATTGATGACAACAACCTCAGTAATTATTTCATACGATGGTATATCTATCGAGATTGAAGCATCTTTCTCGACAGGATTCGGATACAGAATAAGTTTATTATATTCATCAGCGCCAGTCTTGAAATCAACGACATAAGCATTATCGAGCGTTCCAATAACAGCATCGGTTTTAAAGGTAAGATGAGTATCGCATGAATAATTTGTATTTCCACTGTTGCGATCAACAAAGGCAAAATCAATTTGATCACCGTCCTCTCCTGAAACTGTCAAAACTGCAAAATATCTGTTCAAAGGCTCGAAATATTCAAGTTTCACGCTTCCACGGCATTCTCCATTGACAAAAGCGCCAAGTTCAACATCATCATTTCTGATTTCTTTATAATCCTCGGATAGCACTGCAATAATAACAAGATTATTCGCAAAAGCGTGACAGTTGCTGTGCCAATAATGCCGGTTATCAGTCTTAGGAAGCTGTCCGTTTCTGTTTAATGAGAATGTTAGCGTCTTGTTTTCAGCAGCATTCGATTTGTAATTATAGCCAACCCCCGGTGTCATTGTAAATGCAGGGAACCAACCATACCCTTGATAATATGTCGTTGCTGCGTTCTGGACTTTGATTATATCGTTGCCTGACGGGGTAAATCCCGACATGGCGTCATCCACACTCTGCTGGATGTTGACAGGATAGCCTATCCAGTTCCAGTTTGGTTGTATCGTTATTGGGTGATTAATAGGTTTGTCTGGTCGACCTGTTATACCAACATTACAATCAGTTGACACATTTATCAGATAACTTTGCTCATTCTGTATACCTACTGATGAAAGCGAACCATACCAATAGTTATAATTAAGCATCGGATAGTAGTTTTGTACAGCCAAAGTCTGAGATTTGATATATAATCCGTTGTTTCCTAATGCGTTCTCCAGCATAGTTAATCCATCAATATCTTCTTGCTCTATGTATGTTGAATACCAGTTCCAACCTGCTACCAGTTCTGATGCCTGAGTCATTGAAAGAGTATAAGTGTCGGATACATCATCGCCCGAGAAGATATTAACACCATCGGAACCGCTCAACACAATATTGGAAAGCGATACGGTGTATTCCTGATCGATAGGATTTCCTATCGGATGCAATGAAATGTTAATAATAGCACCATCATTGCCTTCAACGGCGCCATTTTGCATTGAGAAAACAAGGATTTTATAAACTGATTCGCTAACAGGTATTGCGTATAGCGTATGATTACCAAAGCGTTCTGTGAGTTGGAAATCTGATGCAGCTACTGAATAATTTTCATAAGGATATTCAAAATCGGCCTGCAATGCAACGATGTTTGAATAGTTATCCATTGCTATTGCAACAGCCACATCATTATCATCCAAAGTGAAAGGATCAGCTTCAATACTAAGGTCGTTAGGCTCATAACGATTGCCACTCAACGCCACATTTTTCAAGCCGTTCTGCGGATCATTGCTATAAATCTTCATAGTAGCAGTGAAATCGCCTTTCTGCTCGCGGCTGTAGCTCACATGCAAAACAGTATTGGAATACTGCTCCACCGTAAGTGGTAACGTCTCCGCCACAGACCAGTCTGGCTGGTCGAAAACAACATTATCGATACGCATCTGGGCGTTACCGTTGTTCGTGACATTAAATTCACGGGTAACCGTCTCAGTGACCGGCGAAGAACCCATACTTAGCGATGTATTGCCTGAAATTTGAGGACTGCGAATGTTGACATAGCCCTGATATTTCTCAGAAAGCACGTTCTCGCCCACAGCATCGGCAAGGACAGCCTTGAACGGATTTAGATAATAATATCCGTACAATCCATGCAGACGTACATTCAAGATACCGATAACGCCGTCATCTCCAGTAAATGCAGCGCCTGAAGGCGAATAAGCAATCAAACGCAGAGTGTCGTTCTTAACAACACCGATAGCCAAATGGTCTGTTTTACGGTTGCTTAGCTCAAAACTAACATATTCCAAAGCAGCAGGTATCTTCACATCGATCTGGAAACCGATAAGATTTTCCATGTTGTTGACCGTCATTGGCACTGCCGCGATGCTATCGCAATAGCCGCTGACATTGGTAAAATGGAACTCGTTTACAGCAAATGGGTCTGCTACAAGATTGATTGTCGCATTACCTGATATAGAGTTCGACACTATTGTCGCCGACGCGTTTACAGCACCTTTCACCATCGGAGCGAATTTGAATGTAAAATTAGCGCTATTACCTGGCTGCACTGTCGTTTCTTCAAATGTCGGACAGCTGAAAACCGCATCGTTAAAACTGATTGCAGTGATAGTGAGAGGCTCGTTGCCAACGTTGGAGACAGTAGCATTAGCTGTGTATTCGCTCCAAATTGGCACATGGCCGTAGTCTATAGTACCAGTGTTGATACTAATTTTCGGCGAAAGAATCGTAACCGAACCATTATTGGCATTAAAATCCACAGAAGCACCTAAAGCATCTGAAAGCTTTGAATTAGTAATGTCAATAGCATTATCTCCTGGCTCATTTTTAAGCTTTAAAGTAAAGCTCACGAGTGTGCCTTCGTTTCCTACAAATGGCGTGAGGCTGAGGGAGTAGGCAAAAATTCTAAGATTGCCATTTACAACAGCGGCTGTAACCGAGTGGTCTGTGATGCGGTCGGCATTGAGCGCCACGGAGTTAGCCACATACGAGAGGTTGTCGCCAAGCGGAATCTCCGTCTGGAACGCCACCACAGCATCGCTGTTAGCCAACGCGATCTGCAGCGTAACCTCGTCCTGCGGATGCCCGCTTGCCGACGACACCGAAACAACGTTTTCGGCAGCCGTGGCAAACGTGCAACAGCAAATTATTAATATTAAGATTAGCTTTCTCATTTCACATAAACCACTTTAGATTGTTGAACTTTACGGCCATCGACGTGCATAACAATGGTGTAGATGCCAGCTGCCATACCATCGCCAGGGTTCCATTCATAACTGTATTCGCCACGAGCCTTTGAGCCGAGCTCGATGCGTGCAACAGTTTGTCCCATGATGTTTGTGACAGTGAACGAAACGCTGTTTGCACTTTCATCACCTATGATGAATGGGATTATTAAGGTGTTATTGAACGGGTTCGGATAAGGCATTGAAAGGAATATCGTCTCATCTCCAGGAGTTTCGCTCTCTTTGAACACAGCCATAACGTTATGTCCGGTTGGGTCTGATAGGGCGACATCTGATATTGAAGCCTCACCTATTCTCAACAAAGCATGCTTGCCTGCTTCAAGTTTTTTGCCGCTCATGCTGTAAGCAAGGAACAAGGCGCCATCGTTAGTGTTGACTTTCACTTGCTCGAAACCGTTCATTGCCTGCAACGGTTCGAGTTCTCTGAGCTCTCCGACATTTCCGAGCAAAACTTGCACACCACCCAATTCAACTGGAGTATCCACAAATAAAATACCATCTTCTATTGTGTAATATGCCGTTGCTATCGGATCTTTCTCAGGAAGCTCTCCCCTATTGATTATCAAATTAATAACCGAAACAATGTCCAGAATGTCGATATTCCCATCTGAATTGGCATCGGCCGCCTCAAAGATGAAAGGCTGAGGATTGCCGTTGGTGAGGTAAGAAACTATTGTCACCACATCCGCCACATCCACTGCCATGCTGCCGTTGGCATCGCCTTTGGTTGCGGTAAGAGGCACTGTTGTAACTGTCAATGAAGCGTCGCTTTCTGTGAGATTTGTACGCAACACCTTATAATAATAGTAGTAACGCTTACCAGGAATTACGTCGTAATCTGTAAACAATGTATCCTGAACAAGTGATGTATTCAATTGAATTGAATCTGTAGGAGCCCAAATAGAATCACAAACCCAGTTCCAATTTTCATCATAATGCCAATTTGTCGGTACTGAATCATATACATAGCGATACATGTTATAACCCAAATAATCCTCAAAATCTCCTTCATTATTATTCCACTCCAAATCAACTTTACCTAGGCCTGGAGTTGCCATAAACTCATTGCTTAATGAGCCAGCCGAAGCGACTTGAACATTGAAACGCATATTCTCAATAGGAATTTCAAAATGCTCATCGTCTTTTGCATTAGCAACATATATTCTATTCAAACCATCTGTTGCCGTTGAACCATTGATTGTGAGATAAGCTGTATAAATTGTACCTTCTTCGTTCCATGAACCATTCTCTGAAATAGCATGCTGTGTATAAGGCGGACGAACTCCCATTGCGACAAATGGTGTAACCGATTTATCCATAGGACGATTAAAATATACTTTAAATTCATGAGTACCGCAACCTAAAGGTGGCAATTGCTCAAACTCATCTTGAGCATCATAACCGTTTACTACAACTTTCCAGACAATGCCGTGTGCTTCAGATGAAGGTTGTTTAAGAACATGATCCAGATCAACAATTGAATATCCTATTGAATAATATGGATTATATAGGTCTAATATATTCCTTCGCAATATCAGATCAGATGATGCTCCAAAATACGAAGGTTGGTCTGACACATAAACACTTATCTCATCATTAATATATGCTGCACTAATAGTCAAATAATCCTTACTTGATCCAAGAGAATTACAGAAAGCATTACTATTTTTAATATCATTAATCTTAATAAAATATGAATTAATTATATCAAAATCTCTACATTCCTGCCAATTATTGACAAAATTACAATTATTAAACCCTGTGTACCCATGAAACAATCCTGTATTTGCCTTATTGTTATAAAAATTACACTTATTAAACTCATGACTATTGTCAAAAGAGAGTGCAAAATACGGAGCTGGCTGGAAGCCTTCAAATACACAATTTGCATAATGACCTTCTATTGTAGGCCAAGTAAAACCAAATTTAAAACCTTCAAACCTAACATAAGATATTGTATCACTAAACAAAAACTGTCTAATAGCACCATTTTCCATATCTGCTTTCTTAAATACAATCAAACTATCAGGTTTGCCTTGAACAATAACATGACCACTTGATTTAATACCTGTATTTTCTTTAAACTTAAGAACTGTACCTGGTTTAATTGTCAAAGTTACATTTTGTGGAATTGCTATTGATTGTGTAACTATATAATGAACATTGGGGTATAAAATCGTATTTTCTGTGATTATTCCGCCTATTTCAACTCCATTCTCCACTTGTATTGTAAAATGTACATTCAGTTGGTACTGAGTTGGGTTAGCTGTAAGATGCAAAACCAAACCAATTGTACGTCCATCAGCGCAATCTTGGTCAATAGTAAAGCGTAATGGATTTGCAGATTTGCTCTTTGCATAAGCTGAAAGGCTTTGTTCAAAAGCTACATGGTTTTCATCCAAGAATGTCACAATATTAGGATCTTCATAATCTTCAACTGTCAGCCACATCATAATATTGTCGGTGGCACCCCATGTGCTGCGAAGTGTAGGATACATATAAATGGTTTCACCTGCATCTGGGCGATAATCGCCATCACCTGAAATTGTATCGTTCAATTCCATGCAGACGAAATCAAGTTGTGCAGGAGCATCACCCATGTCATAGCAAGCCTTAAAGTTAACATGGTTGCCGGCTGTGTTAATCAAATCACCCCAAAGCATCTCCTGCGAGGCGTAAGGTTTTGCATGAAGCAAGGCTGATATACCGCCAGCCACCAAAGGACATGCCATAGAGGTTCCGCTTAACGCTTTGTAATAACCACTAGGCACGGTGCTGTAAATTGTCGCGCCTGGTGCTTGCAACTCATAATTATAAAGCTGTTCCTCTCCATATTGAGAATATGAAGGGCCATCGCAGTCGGTGTTGCTCCACGATGTCACATAACCGTTAGATTGCGTGGCTTCTACACCAAACACAAAAGTATAAGCCGCGGGGAACATCGGGGCATCCATCATAGCATGTGCTGGATCAGGGCAGCATCTTGGGTCAATATGTTTGCCATCGTTACCTGCTGCTGCCACCAAAACAGCATTTTGGTATGCTTGTCCAAGAGCTTGTTCCAATGCGATTGAATTGCTATAGCTACCGAAGCTCATGCTAAGCACGTTGGCTCCATTGTTTTTAGCATAGTTAATACCTTGGATAATGGTTGCGACGTCACCAGTTCCGTTGCTTTGCAAAACTGCAATCGGCATAATATAAGCTTTCGGGTTGGCGCCTGTCATACCCACATTGTTGTCGCCAACAGCGGCCGCAATACCTGCGCAGTGAGTACCGTGGCTGTTCCAGTCGTGCATCTCGCCTGTATGATTCACGAAATCCCATCCGTGGATATCGTCGGCAAAGCCATTGTTGTCGTCGTCGTAGCCATTGTTGGTTTCACCTGGGTTGGTCCATATGTTGGCTGCGAGGTCAGGGTGTTCAATATCCACACCAGTATCAAGAATAGCGATAATGGCACGGTCATCATTGTTATTATTATCAGCAGCCCAAAGTTCCGGGAGATGCACAGCGCTTATGCCCCACTGAAGTGAATAGAGCGGTTGGTGGGTGTAAGCCCAAACATTGTGGTAGTTGCCTGGTTTTGGGTCTCCTGCCGGAGCTTGGTAAGGGGCAGCGGCAGCAGCTCCACTAATGGCGTTAAAGCCATTAACGGCATTAAGGCCATTAATGTTGCCGCCTAATGCAAACGCCATATAGTTCGGCTCCGCAAACTCAACTTCTTCAAGTTCATTCAAAGCTTCAATCATTGAGTATGTCTGCATCGGGTCTTCCATAACGAAGCGACAGAGACGGCTGAGGTCGCGCTCAACTACGTCTGGTCCATTATATGATTTTGAAACTCTCAATTCACGTTGAGGATCGTCATTCGGGCAGAGACGTTCAGCTCTTGCCACAGGATATTGCTGCAAAAGAGCGTCAACTCGCTGCATACCAGTAGTTTGCAATACTCCGCGGTTGTTGTTTTGCAAAAGCATAGGGGTGCCATCAGCAAACTTCACGATGAGTTCGCCCTCTTTGGTGGCGTGCTGGTTGTACCAGTCAATCTTCACCACCTCGTCTTCGTTGTTGTTGCTTTGTGCAAATCCTTGCGTTATTCCAACTACATTCATCAGTAGGATTAACAGCATAACATTCAACACACTTTTCAATTTCAGTAAATTTGTTTTCATAATAAATAGTTAAAGTTAATAATTAGTTGTCAATTCCGAGTAAGACATAAAAAAAAGCGTGGAAACCAACTTGCCGAAGCTCGGGTTTCCACGCCCACCAATCTAACAAGTTGTTCCACGCCGTAACGAAATACGGCGTTTGTGAACTGCCCCTTGATTGGTTTGTCATTAAAGACTTGTGGAAATTGAGCTTCAAGGAATAGCTACAAACGCTATTTTATGTATGTTTATAGTTTTTCTACATTATATGTTGTTTTACTATGCGACTGCAAAGATAGAAATAAAGATTTAAAATTGCAAGAAAAAAATCACAATTTACGCATCCACAACCTGAACAGCCTGTCTGAGACAACGTATCTGCCATCTTCCACAGATATTATCTTTTTTGCTGTCAATCCTTTTAGCGATGCTTGAATTGAACTTGTGGAACTTAAATTGTATTTTTTCATAAATCCAGCTGACGTAATCTCACAAATTTCATCCTCTTTAGCCAATGCAAATAAAACTTCTTTTTGTCGAACCGTCAACTCTGAAAGAGTATTGGTATATACAAACGACTGCTTGTTCAAAAGAGTTTCCAACGATTTGTCATAAAGCACTTGTGTCACTTCACCATTTTGAGGTATTATCTGATATAACTCATTCATTATAAATTGAATATACAAAGTAACACCATCAACCGAGTTGTAAGCGGTTTCAACGAATGATTCTGCGATTTTTTTCTTGTTTTCTTCAAAAAGACCTGCCACAAATTCTGTATATTTCTCCAAATCAATCTTTCCAATCTGCATGAAAGTCGCGCTTTGGTAAAATGGCTTGTCTGGCGAGTTGAACATGTTGATAAGCATATCTTTCTCGCTACCGGCAAAAATGAATTTGCAGTTCGGACAATGCTGAATTTTTGTCCTCAAAAGCGCCTCCACATTCTTTTCAGGATAATATCCAATTTGCTGAAATTCATCAATGGCCACAACACAAGGCTTGTCGGCAGTTCCGAGATACTTGAAAATTTCATCTAAAGTGGTCTCCGGCGAGTCAATATCACCCAGAGAAATTTCAAAAGTAGGATCGCCAGTTTGTGCATCTATCTTAAAACCGCCTCTCAAAGATGTAAAAATATTCTTTAAAGAATCAAAAAAACTGCTGCTTTTGGGCTTCAAACTTTTGACAATCTCCTTCCCCAATGCCAAAACAAACTCCTGCAATGACATTGTTGCAAGTATATCTACAAAGAAAACATTATATTTTTTTCTGATTTCGGGTCGCTCAAAACAATGACAAATCAAACCCGTCTTGCCTATTCTTCTATGAGATACCAGAACAGTATTTCTGCCATTCAAAATATTGTCAATCAATTCTTTACTCTCGGAAACTCTATCACAAAAATAGTGCTCTCCTGCATAGTTTCCTATCACAAAAGGGTTGTTTAATTTTTCCATTTTTATCATCTTTTAAATTATTGCAAAGATAATAATTATTTTTATAATAATCACAAAAATAATAAAAAAAATTAAGACGCCATAATATGACGCATCATACATATTAAGGTTTCATTCATGTTTTTGTGTTCTCTAACCACGTCAACATCACAATTGAGAATATTCTCCAAAAATTGTTTCAAACGAATGCGGAGAAACATATCCGGCTTTATGACCACACAAACATCGACATCGCTGTCAGCAGTCTGTTCTTCTCTAACCACCGAACCGAACAAGCGCAACGAACTTACCCCAAAATCTTTTTTCAAAATATCGGAATAAGACTTCAATTTTTCAATAATAATCGTTGCGAGTTCCCATCGTTATAGTGTTAACGATGCAAAGATACAATAAATCTTATTGTTTATCAAGAGTTTTTGAAAATTTCCTATATGATCAATCCTCCAACCAACTCATTAACATCCTCCACGCCATGCTTCTCACAGTATTCCACAATGCCTTTTGCGACCTTTGCGGAGATTGCGGGGTCTATGAAGTTGGCTGTGCCTATCTCTATGGCGGAGGCTCCAGCCAAAAGGAATTCTATGGCGTCGGTGGCCGATGATATACCGCCAAGGCCGATTACCGGAATCTTCACCGCTCTTGACACCTGCCACACCATACGCAAAGCCACAGGTTTCACGCAAGCACCCGACAATCCGCCGGTAACCATCGAAAGCACAGGCTTACGGGTCTCGGCGTCTATGGCCATGCCAAGCAAGGTGTTGATAAGCGACACTGAGTCGGCTCCGGCAGCTTCGGCTGCGAGAGCTATCTCGGCTATGTTGGTGACATTGGGCGAAAGCTTCACCATCAGGTGTTTGTGATAAACCTCACGCACTGCCTTGGTCACCTGCTCAATGCCCGAACAGGTCACGCCAAATGCCATGCCTCCCTGTTTTACATTGGGGCACGAGACATTCAACTCAATGGCGGGTATATTCTCCAATGCGTCAATCTTAGCGGCAGCAGTAACATAATCGTCTATGTTAGAGCCACTTACATTAACAAGAACATTGGTTTTATAATTTTTGATTCTCGGATAGATAGTCTCAATGAAATAGTCTACGCCCTTGTTTTGCAGACCGACACAATTAAGCATTCCCATAGGGGTCTCGGCCATGCGCGGATAAGGATTGCCTTCTCGATGATGCAGAGTTGTACCTTTCACTATGATGCCGCCAAGCTCGGAAAGGTCGACAAAGTCGGCATATTCCTCACCGTATCCGAACGTTCCGGAAGCGGTCATGACGGGGTTTTTCAGGGTCAGGCCCTTCAGTTTTATCTCAGTCTTTACCATAGCAACCTCTCTATATTAAATACAGGTCCTTCTTTGCATACGCACACATTGCCTTCGGTGGTGTTCTCCACGCAGCACAGGCATGCTCCTATACCGCAGGCCATCTGGTTTTCGAGTGACACCTCGCACCACAGGCCGCGTTCACGCGCCAGCTTAGCCACAGCCTTCATCATCGGCATAGGTCCGCAAGCGTATATCTTATTGATTTTCTTTGTATTCCACAAGCTATGTTGGGTTACGAATCCAGCCTCGCCCAGGGAGCCGTCGTTGGTGGTTATGGCAACCTCGCCAACCTCACGGAAGCGGTCCAGCAACATCAGGTCGTCCTTGCTGCGTCCGCCCAACAAGAATGTAGGAGCGCAAGTCGGCACGTCCTGACAAATAGTCTTTGCAAAATACAGCAGAGGCGCTATGCCGATACCACCGCCAACCAACAGCACGTTATCGCCTTTTTCAGGCATGGTGAAACCATTGCCCAAAGGCAGCACTACGTTAACATTAGCCCCAACAGGCAAAGCGCAAAGCGCCTTGGTGCCTTCGTGTTTCTCCTGGATTAACAGATCTATTGTATTATTCTGATAATCAACATCATGGATGGAGATTGGGCGGCGCAGATAGGCCTTGTCGCAACCGTCCACGCGCACCTGCACGAACTGTCCGCCGCGAATCGCCGGCAGAGGCTGGGCGCAATGCAGGCGCAACAACGCCGCCCTCGGAAACGAGCGCTTCTCGATTACTTCAAAATCAATAATTTTCTTCATCTCGACTAAAGTCTAAAGTCTAAGGTCTAAAGTCTACTACACCTTCTTAGGCTTCTTTGTCGACTTTGTCGCCGGAGCTGCTGCAGCCTTCACGTTTTCCTTAGCTGCTGCCTTAGGTGCGGCCTTCTTTGCAGGGGCTTTCTTCACCTCTTTCTTCTCGGCCGGAGCTTCCTCGGCTTTGGCTTCCTCTTTTTTATCCTCAACGGTGAAGTCGAGAAGCTTCTTGTCGTTCAAAAGCTGATACCATTGGAACACCTTCTTCATATCCGACTGATAAACAGCGTCTTCATCGTAATCAGGAAGCACGAGTAGGAATTTCTCTCTCAACTCGACCGGTGATGCCTTCTTAGGGTCAAAATCGAGCTTGTCGCCAAGTTTCTCATGTATCGACATGAAGACTTCTTTCAGAGGCTTGTCCTCCCCTGTTGTGAATATGCTAATCTCTTCGAGAGAGCTTATTTTGTCGTTAGCGAAAGCTGGAATGCGCTTTCCATCAATCAATGACTCAACAATGAGTTTTCCTCCGCCGTTGTTTGTGACGAGGAACAGACCCGGTTTGCCGGAAATGGCAACTACTTTACTCAAATCCATTTTTTCTTCTTTTAAATTTTTTCAAAAAGTTATTTTCAGTTTAAATCCTTCATTTTCAGTTGTTGAACGACTGCAGGTCGGTGAGTCGTTTGTAAACTCCGCCCATGGCAATCAGTTCCTCATGTTTGCCTCTTTCAACCACATTACCCTTCACCATCACCAAGATCTCGTCGGCATTCTGAATGGTCGAGAGACGATGAGCTATGACTATGGATGTACGGTTGGTCATCACCTTGGCAAGTGCCTCCTGCACTAGGCGTTCGCTTTCGGTGTCGAGCGAAGAGGTTGCCTCGTCCAGAATCAGGATCGGAGGGTTCTTAAGCACCGCGCGAGCTATGCTGATACGCTGACGCTGACCGCCCGAGAGGTTCATTCCGCGGTCACCGATATAGGTGTCGTAGCCGTTTTCCATCTCCATGATAAACTCATGGGCGTTGGCAATCTTGGCCGCTTCGATTACGGCCTCGCGTGTAGCGTGCTCCAATCCGAAGGCTATGTTGTTGAACACAGTGTCGTTAAAGAGTATGCTCTCCTGCGAGACTATGCCCATCAGGCCGCGCACATCGCTTATGCGGTAGTCGCGCACGTCGTGTCCGTCAATTTCCAGACGGCCGGCGCTGACATCGTAGAATCGTGGCAACAAATCCACCAGAGTCGACTTTCCGCCTCCGCTCTCACCCACCAGCGCTATCATCTTGCCCTTAGGAATGGTGATATTCACATTCTTCAGAACATCATGCTCGCTGTAGTGGAAACTCACGTTGTCGTAAACAATAGACTCCTTGAATTCCGGCAGGCGCAAGGCATTCTCCTTTTCCACTATAACTTCCTCGGCATCAAGCACTTCGAATATACGGTCGGCCGATGCCATACCTTTCTGCAGGCTGTAAAAGCCTTGCGAGAACGACTTGGCCGGCGATATTATCTGCGAGAACACCACTATGTATGCTATGAAGTTGGCCGCTGTTATGGCTGAGTTGCCCGAAAGAATCAGGGTTGAGCCGAACCACAGCACTATGGCTATGATGATTGAGGACAGGAATTCGCTAATAGGCGAGCTGAGGTCGCGCTTTCTGTTGACGAATTTTATGACGCGTGTATAATTGTCGTTCTGCTCCTCAAATTTACGGCTGGAATAGTTAATTGCATTGAATGCCTTGATGATACGCAGGCCGCCTATGGTCTCCTCAATGGTGGCAAGCATTCCCGCGAATCTGTTCTGGCCTTCAAGCGAGTCTTTTCTCAACGATTTACCGATGTGGCCTATGATGAGTCCACCTATCGGAAGCAGCACCACCACAAACAAAGTCAGCCTCCAGCTGACGCCCAGCATGTAGGCGAAATAAGCTATGATGGTGAGAGGCGATTTGATGAACACATCCAGGTAGCTCACTATCGAAATCTCTATCTCCTGAACGTCGGTGGTTATGCGGGCCATGATGTCGCCTTTCTTGTTTTTGCTGTAGAAAGACAAAGGCAAAATCATGATTTTCTTATACAAATCGTTACGGATATCCTTCAATGTACCGGCCCTGACTCCCACCATAAAATACATGGCGAAATAGCTGGTGATGTTTCTGAGGAAGAAGGCTATGACAAGCAATATGCATATAAAAATCAAGGCCTTACCCTGTCCGTAGTCGTTGATGATAGTTCCAACGTAATAGTTCAATGTCTCCAACATAGAGTCGGTGTCGAGTGCAAACTCAGGCTTGACCATGGTGATCTTGTCGGGGTTGAACAGCAGGTTGAGGAAAGGCACCACCATCGAGAATGAGAACAAAGAAAACAATATTGCCAGAACATTGAAGACGATGTTCATCACCACGCTAAACCAGTATGGCTTGATGTAACCCAGTATCCTGCGGAAATTCTTGTTTTTTGCCATGTTTAATCGTCAAAATTAAAACCGGTGTAGTTTTCCGGAGTTATAGCATGCATTTCTTTTTTAACATTATTGCCAACAGGCAGCTGGTCGATAAAGGCGTCAATCGACTCACGTGTCACCTTCTCGTTGGTGCGGGTCAGACCCTTGAGCAGCTCGTAGGCGCCTTCCACCTGCTCGCGACGCAGAATGGTCTGTATGGCTTCGGCCACCACAGCGTAGTTGTTCTGCAAGTCGGAACGCAGCTTGGCCTCGTTGAGGATAAGCTTGTCCAAACCTTTCGACAGAGAGCTGGTGGCAATCAGTGTGTGTGCCAACGGCACGCCAATGTTACGTGTCACTGTAGAGTCGGTAAGGTCGCGCTGCATACGGCTGATAGGCAGCTTACGGCTGAGATGCTCGAAAATGGCGTTGGCCATGCCGAGGTTGCCTTCAGCATTCTCAAAATCTATAGGATTCACCTTGTGAGGCATAGCTGATGAGCCAACCTCGCCGGCTTTGATCTTCTGCTTGAAATAATCCATGGAGATGTACAGCCAGATATCGCGTGAAAGGTCAATCAGTATGGTGTTGATGCGCTTCAAGGCATCGAAATACTCAGCCATCACATCGTAATGCTCAATCTGAGTGGTTGTATCCTGACGTTTGAGCCCCAGTTTCTTGATGAATGAGGCGGCAAATGCCTTCCAGTTGAACTCAGGATAAGCCACTTTATGAGCGTTCATATTACCGGTCGCTCCGCCGAATTTGGCAGTAAACGGTATTCTGTCGAGCTCAGCGAGCTGATTTTCCAGACGTTCCACAAACACATAGATCTCTTTGCCGAGATGCGTTGGGCTGGCTGGCTGACCATGGGTGTGCGCCAGCATAGGTATGTCGCGCCACTCCTGTGCCATGGCCTTCAACTTCTCAACCACTGCTGCGAATGCCGGACGCACCAGCTCTTTGTGAGCCTGCATCATGGTGTAAGGCACTGCGCTGTTGTTGATATCCTGTGAGGTCAAGCCGAAATGAATGAACTCCTTGTACTGAGTAAGTTTCATCTCGTCGAAACGGCGTTTGAGGAAATATTCCACAGCCTTCACGTCGTGGTTGGTGGTCTTTTCAATGTCCTTGATTTCCTGTGCGTCAGAAACCTGGAACTTTTTCACTATGTTTCTGAGTTTGCGGAAATCGTTTTTGTTGAAGCCAGCAAGTTGCGGCAGCGGCAGCTGGCACAGTGCGATGAAATACTCCACCTCCACCATGACTCTGGCGCGTATCAATCCAAATTCTGAAAAAAATTCGTCAAGTCTTTCGACTTTTTTGCGGTAGCGACCGTCTATGGGCGAAATCGCTGTAAGCTCTGATATTATCATTTTAAATTATTATCCTTTTAACCTGCAAAGATATGAATAATATCAATTAGGTCGGAAAATAATTTGGCTTATCAGAGGTAAATTTCCTGTATCTCCATCTCAAATCCTTGTTTTTCAACATTCTTCATCATGTTTTCCAAAGATTTTTTATCGAATGGCAACTTTCTGGAAAGCACGCAGGCACGGGTCTTTCTGCGGTTGGCCAAGGCCACAAGGCCAGCCTCCCCGTCATAATCCAAAACCACAAGTTTTTTGCGGCATAATCCATGCCAAATGATTAAAAACCTGTCACTTTTTTTGATTAGAAACTTGCCATGATAGCATTTGGTGAGACGTCTGTTGAACTGATCGCATGAAACGTACAAAAGCTCGAAAGCATTGTCGTAAGTGGTTGATAAATAAACGAATACATCCATTTTCTTCAGGAAGCGGCTATCGCGGGAACGAGCCACTTCGTACCATTTTTGGGTCATAATACAATAAATTTTGTGTGAAACAATTAAGTCGGGAGGCTCCCGGCCGTATTAACATGAAGAAAAAGTCTTCACTAACAATGTTGCAAAGATAACAAAATTTTTTGTAATTTCGCCCGTCGATTTTCAGATTTTTGAAGATTAATTTAAAATAAACATAAACTATTGATTATCATGAAGTACGATGTTATTGTCATAGGCAGCGGTCCTGGCGGATACGTGGCTGCCATCAGAGCTTCACAGCTCGGAAAAAAGGTCGCTGTTGTCGAGAGATCAGAAATCGGCGGCACATGTCTCAACTGGGGCTGCATCCCGACCAAGGCTTTGCTGAAGAGCGCAGCTGTCTACACTTATATGCAACACGCTGAAAACTACGGCATTAAGTTCGAAGGAGAAGTGCATCCTGACATGGAGGCTGTAGTGGCCCGCAGCCGTGCTGTTGCCGACGGCATGAGCAAAGGCGTTCAGTACCTCTTCAAGAAGAACAACGTTGAGCTGATAGCCGGATTCGGCTCACTCACAGCCAACAAGACAGTGAAGGTTGTTGACGCTGAAGGCGTTGAGACAGAATACGAGGCCGACCACATCATTCTCGCCACAGGCTCACGCGTACGTCAGCTTCCAGCTATGCCTATAGACGGCAAACGCATCATCAGCTACCGTCAGGCTCTGGTGTTGGACAAACTGCCGGAGACCATGGTGGTTGTCGGTTCTGGCGCCATAGGCTCGGAGTTCGCATTCTTCTTCACCTCTATGGGTGTGAAGGTGACTCTGGTGGAGTTCCTGCCTAACGTGGTTCCTAACGAGGACGAGGAAGTTTCAAAACAGGTGGAGCGCTGCTTCAAGAAGATGAAGATGACAGTCATGACAGAGGCTTCGGTCACCAATGTTGACACCACTGGCGAGAAATGCGTCTGCACCATCAACACCAAGAAGGGTGACAAAGTGGTTGAGGCTGACATAGTGCTTTCAGCTGTTGGCGTACAGACCAACCTCGAAAACCTCGGCCTTGAAAACCTCGGCATAGCCAACGAGAGAGGCAAAATTACAGTTGACGATTATTACAGAACCAACGTCCCTGGCGTCTACGCCATAGGCGATATAGTTCACGGTCCGGCTTTGGCCCACAAGGCTTCGCACGAGGCTATCATCTGCGTTGAGAAGTTCTGCGGCATGGATCCTAAACCATTGAACTACAACAATATCCCTGGATGCACCTACATTACTCCCGAGGTGGCTTCAGTCGGCCTGAGCGAAGCGAAGGCCATAGCAGCCGGCTACGAGGTGAAGGTCGGCAAATTCCCGTTCACAGCATCGGGTAAAGCCGCTGCAGCAGGCAACAAAGACGGTTTCGTGAAAGTGGTGTTTGACGCCAAGACCAACAAATGGTTAGGCTGCCACATGGTTGGCGATAACGTCACCGAGATGGTGGCCGGTGCAGTGCTGGCACGCGAGCTCGGAGCCACAGGACGCGACATCATTGAAAACATATTCCCGCATCCGACCATGTCGGAAGCCATCATGGAGGCTGCAGCCGCAGCATACGGAGAGGTAGTTCATCTGTGATCTGGCACGAGGACGAGTTTATAGAGATTTACGGTGCGCGTGAGAACAATCTGAAAAACATTGACTTGCGCATTCCGCGAGACAAGCTTGTCGTAGTGACAGGCTTGAGCGGCTCCGGCAAATCGTCGTTGGCCTTCGAGACAATTTATGCCGAAGGCCAGCGGCGCTATATGGAGTCGTTTTCGGCATACGCGCGCCAGTATATCGGCAGCATGGAACGTCCCGACGTGGACGAAATCCGTGGACTCTCCCCCGTTATCAGCATTGAACAGAAATCGGTGAACCGCAACCCGCGCTCAACTGTGGGCACAATCACCGAGATATACGACTTCCTGAGGCTTCTGTATGCCCGCGCAGCCGAGCCATACTCGTACAACACTGGCAAGAAGATGGTACGCTATTCCGAAGAGCAAATCACCACTATGATTTTGGAGCATTATAAAGACAGAAAAGTCAACATTCTGGCTCCTGTGGTGAGAGGCCGAAAAGGACATTACAGAGAGCTGTTCGAACAGATTCGCCAGCAGGGTTACATCAAAGTACGTGTGGACGGAGAGATTCGCGAGATAACTTTCGGCATGCAGTTGGACCGCTACAAGACCCACGACATTGAGATAGTTGTCGACCGCCTGCTGATAAACGAAGGCATAAGGGACCGCATAGTGAAGTCGGTCGAGACGGCCTTCCGCAGAGGCAAGAACATGCTTCTGATTCAAGAGGAAGGCAGCAACGAGGTGCGCTATTTCAGCAAGCTGCTCATGTGCCCGACTACCGGCATAGCCTATCAGGATCCGGAGCCTAACATGTTCAGTTTCAACTCACCATACGGAGCATGTCCAAAGTGCAACGGTCTGGGCACCATAGTTACAGTCGACATGCACAAAATCATTCCCGACCCAAGCCTGAGCCTGCGAAAAGGAGGCTTGGCTCCTCTCGGTGAATACAAGAACAACTGGGTGTTCAACCAGCTTGAGGCCATAGGCATGCGCTACGGATTCACCCTCGACACCCCCATCAGCGAGTTTTCAGAAAACGCTTTGAGCATCATACTCTACGGCAGCAGTGAATCGTTTACCGTCAGCAAGGAGTATCTGGGCACAAAATCCACCTATTCCATGCCTTTCGAAGGCATAGTCAACGTCATCAAGAAGCAGAGCGAGGACAACGCTCCGGCCTCCATCATGAAATGGGCCAGCAGCTTCATGAACGAGTCGGAATGCCCTGAGTGTCATGGACAAAGGCTCAAAAAAGAGGCTCTCTATTTCCGTCTCAACGGCAAAAACATAGCCGAGGTTGCCGACATGGACGTCAACTCTCTCACACAATGGATTGACGATCTGCCGAACCATCTGGACGACAAGCAGAAGGAGATTGCTCACGACATCCTCATAGAAATCAAGAAAAGACTCAGTTTTTTGCTGAATGTCGGCATAGACTATCTGAATATGAACCGTCCGGCAAAGAGTTTGTCGGGAGGAGAGGCCCAGCGCATCAGGCTGGCCACTCAGATAGGCTCACAGCTGACAGGCATTCTGTACATACTCGACGAGCCTTCCATAGGTTTGCATCAGCGCGACAACCACCGGCTGATTGAATCGTTGAAGGAGCTCAGGGACATTGGCAACAGCATAATAGTGGTGGAGCATGACAAAGACACCATGCTCGCCGCCGATCACATTATCGACATTGGTCCTGGCGCAGGCGTCAACGGAGGCGAGCTGGTGTTTCAGGGCAGTCCGGCTGAAGCCATTCATGGCAAAGGCCTCACCTGCGACTACCTCAGAGGAAAAAAACGCATCTCTGTGCCAGCCACACGCCGCAAACCTATCGAGGGGCAACACCTTATATTATATAACGCCAACGGACACAACCTTAAAAACGTCACTCTCGACCTGCCACTTGGCGTGATGGTGTGCGTGACAGGCGTTTCAGGCTCGGGCAAGTCGTCCCTCATCAATGAGACCCTCTACCCCATTCTGAGCAAGCATTTCTACCGCTCGGAGAAGAACCCTTTGCCATACGACCGTATCGAAGGCCTCGAATTTATTGACAAAGTCATAGAGATTGACCAGGCTCCCATAGGCAAGACCCCACGTTCCAACCCAGCCACTTACACCAAGGTTTTCGACGAAATCCGCAAGCTGTACGGCGAGCTGCCCGAATCGAAAATCCGCGGCTACAAGTCGGGACGCTTCTCGTTTAACGTCAAGGGGGGCCGCTGCGAGACCTGTCAGGGCGCAGGCGTCAGAGTCATAGAGATGAACTTCCTGCCCGACGTTCAGGTGCAGTGCGAGACCTGCCAGGGCAAGCGCTACAACCGCGAAACCCTTGAGGTCCGCTTCAAGGGTAAGTCTATCAACGACGTACTCAACCTCACCATTGACGAGGCTGTGACATTCTTCCAGAATTTCCCGAACATACTCCCGAAAATCAAGACCTTACAGGATGTAGGTCTGGGTTATGTCACTCTCGGCCAGCCTTCCACCACCCTTTCCGGAGGCGAAGCACAGCGAGTGAAACTGGCTACCGAACTGGCCAAACGCGACACCGGTCGCACCTTGTACATACTCGACGAGCCTACCACCGGACTGCACTTCGACGATATCAAAGTGCTGATGGAAGTGCTTAACAAGCTGGTCGACAAAGGCAATACAGTGCTCATAATAGAGCACAACATGGACGTCATCAAAATGGCGGATTACATAATAGATATGGGTCCTGAGGGAGGAGAGCGCGGCGGTCAAATCCTTTGCGAAGGCACACCCGAAGAGATAGTCAAAAAAGCTATAGGCTACACAGCCAAATACCTCAAACCCGAGCTGTAGTCTTTCAAGCTATCGGAGTCTGATCTCCTGCCCCACTGACAATATTGAATTTTCGTCAAGGCCGTTCATCTTAAACAGCCGGTCAAGTTTCACAGCGTAGAGTTTTGACACATAACGCAGGGTTTCACCCTTCTGTATCACGTGCTTGTTGTAACCTGCCGCGGCGCGACGGCGCTTAGGCCCGATGTAGAGCACTTCACCTTCAGAGAAAGTGGCGTTAGGGCTGATATTATTATACTTAACAAGCTGATATTCAGCCATTCTCAACTCCTTAGCCAGAGTCTTCACATTGTCGCCTTTTTTAGTGAATATGAACTTAACTCCGAAATTCTCGCGGATATAATGGTGGTCGTCGGTCATTTCCACCACCTTACAGTCGGCCAGCACCGGAATTGAGTAGTTGTCGGCATTGGCTTTCACCGGAGACGCTTTCACCGGGGCGGCTTTAGGTGTCTTGGTTTTCTTTGGCTTTTCGGGCTTCGTCTCCTGCTTTTTAGGCTCCTCCGCCTTCTTTTCGGCCTTGTGTTTCTTCGGCTTGAACTTCCCCTTGACAACCATCTGGTCGAACTTGTACAACTCGTAGGTTTCTATATTGTTTATCAAGACGTTGGCATAAGTCGGCAAAGTGGCGTAGCCGGCTTTTTTAAGCCCTCTGGCCCAGCCTTTGTAGTCGGTGATTTTCAAGTCGAACAGTGATGCGTAACGGGAGCTGTTACTCAAAAATTTAGAGTGGTCACGATATGACTCCTCGGCGTTTTTATACACCCTGAAACACTCTTTCGGAGCATCGTCGTCCATACGCATGGTCTTGCCCTTCCAATCGTTATGGCATTTGATTCCGAAGTGGTTGTTACCCTGACGGGCCAGTTTGCTCTTGCCGTTTCCAGACTCCAGCATACCCTGAGCCAGTGTGATGGATGCCGGGATTTTATATTTCACCATTTCGGTCATGGCGACATCCTTGTATCTCTCAATATAATCTAGAGCGTCCTTGCTTCTCTGCTTGTTTTGCGAAAGCATAGGGACACTGCTGATTATCAATATTATACTGATGAAATATCTGAAAAATCTCGCCATAATTGCTTTTAAGAACGTGTAAAATTACAAAAATCTTGCATTTAAATATGAATTTTTCATATTTTTTCTTAATTTTGCACGCTTATGTGTGAATCATAAAAATGAATTCTCAGATTATAAAACGATACTTCCCATCTCTGACAGACGCTCAGATGGCCCAGTACGAGAAACTTGCGCCCCTTTATGAGGATTGGAACAGTAAAATCAACCTCATCTCACGCAAGGATATGGACAATTTCTACGAACATCACGTACTGCATTCCCTTGCCATAGCCAAGTATTTCGAGCTTCTTCCGGGTATGAAAGTCATAGACATAGGCACAGGCGGAGGCTTTCCTGGCATTCCGCTGGCAATCATGTTCCCAATGACCGACTTCCTGCTTGTGGACAGCATAGGCAAAAAAATCAAGGTGGTTCAGGATGTGAAGGAACAGCTTGGCCTTCAGAATGTGACAGCCGTCCAGGAAAGAGCCGAGAACATAAGGGAGAAGTTCGACGTGATAGTGAGCCGAGCGGTGACGCAGCTTCCCGACTTTGTGAAATGGTGCAACAACAAGCTCCGCATCACCAACGACATTGAAGCCGGTGGCATCTTGTATCTGAAAGGCGGCGACATAGAGGAAGAGCTGCGCAACGTGCCTAAAAACTGGAAACGCAAGTCAACCCCTATCAGCAAATGGTACGAAGAGCCTTATTTTGTTGAGAAATACGTGATTCATCTGTTTTAGTTTGAAGTTTAATAATTTAACATTTAATTAATAAAAAAATGAAAAAGTTAATCTTATCGGTATTGTTCATTGCCACAATGGCAGTGACCGGCTTCGCCCAAATGGTGCAGCCCTGCCCTGTTGATCCAAACGTGAGAATCGGAAAATTGGACAACGGCATGACTTACTACATCCGTCACAACGAGAAACCAGCCCAGCGTGCTGACTTCTACATCGCACAGAAAGTTGGTTCAGTACTCGAAGAGGAAAGCCAGCGCGGTCTTGCTCACTTCCTTGAGCACATGGCTTTCAACGGAACCACCAACCTTCCAGGTATGATGCTCCGTGAATATCTGCAGAGCCGCGGTATTAAGTTCGGTGAGAACCTCAACGCCGGCACAGGCATAGACCAGACAGTCTACATGGTGACCAACGTCCCAACCGACCTTCCGGGTCTTGTCGACACCTGCCTGCTCATACTCCACGACTGGTCAAGCTTCATCGCCCTTGAGGAAGCCGAAATCGACAACGAGCGCGGCGTCATACTCGAAGAGCTCCGCACACGCGAAGACGCCAGCGAGCGCATAATGAAGGAAGTTCTTCCTGTCATGTATCCCAACAGCCCTTACGCCAACCGTCTGCCAGGCGGTCTGCCGGAAGTGGTTGCCAATTTCGAATATCAGACATTGCGCGATTACTATCATAAATGGTATCGTCCTGACCTCCAGGGTCTTATCATAGTCGGTGACATTGACGTCGACGCCATTGAAGCCCGCATCAAAGAGATGTTTGCCGACATCAAAGCCCCGGTCGACCCGGCTCCGAGACCGCGCTTCATGATTGAAGACAACGTAGAACCTATAGTCGCCATCGGTTCAGACCCAGAGGAGACCAGCTACGAAGTCTGCTTGTTCTACAAGACAGAGGCCACCCCTGACTCACTGAAGAACGACCTCAACTACTGGATGTCACAGTATGCCCTCTCGCTCATCACCACAATGCAGATCAACCGTCTGCGTGAGCTCACACAGAAAGCCAATCCTCCGTATGTTTACGGATATAGCTACTATTCAAACTATTACATCGCCCCAACCGAGGACTCATGGACCAGCATGGCAATGGCGAAAGACGCCGCCGGCATTGAAGAGGCCTTAACAGCCCTTGTTACAGAAAACAAGCGCATGCAGCTTTACGGATTCACCGACTCGGAATACGAGAGAGCGAAAGCCGACTTTATGAAACAGATTGAAAGTCAGTATAATGAAAGAAACAACACTGAAAACAGCAAGTATGTCAGTGAATGCCTCGAAAACTTCCTCAGCAACGAGCCTATGATGGGCATCGAAACAGAATATGCTCTGTATCAGAACATTATGCCTAATCTTCCTCTGCAAATCATCAATATGATTGCTCAGCAACTCGTTCACGACGACAACCTCGTCATCATGGTGACAGCCCCTAAGAAAGAAGGCGAAACATTGCCGACAGAGGCTGAAATCCTGAAGATTTACGAGACAGCCAACGCTCAGGAAGTAGAGCCTTATCAGGAAAAAGTGTTCGACGGTCCTATAGTCGCCAATATGCCAAAACCTGGCAAAATCAAGAAAGAAGCCGACTATCCGGCATTCGAAGCCAAAGAGCTCACACTCAGCAACGGCATGAAGGTCATCTACAAGAAGACCAACTTCAAGGAAGATGAGATTCGTTTCTCAGCCAAGAGTTGGGGCGGCATCTCAGCCCTCAAGCAGGAAGACTTCGTCACCCTCAAAGCTCTGCCGGAGCTCATCACCATTGGCGGAGTTGGTGAATTCAGCGCCACCGACCTCCCGAAGGTGCTCGCAGGCAAGAAGGTGCACGTTTCACCTTACATCTCAAACTACTACGAAGGCATGAGCGGCAGCTGCTCACCTAAGGATCTCGAGACCCTGATGCAGCTCGTATACCTGTACTTCACATCTCCTCGCGCCGACGAAGAGGCATTCCAGTCGTACATCAACCGCTCCAAGGCAGCCCTTGAGAATCAGGAGCTCAGCCCAATGACAACCTTCTCAGACTCATTGATGAAAGTTTTGTACAACAACCATCCGCTTCGCATGAGAACCAAGGTGGCCGACCTCGAAAACATCGACTATGCCAAGGCCATGCAGATGTACAAAGATCTCTTCAGCGATCCGAACAACTTCACATTCTACTTCGTGGGTAACATTGACGAAGATGCTTTCAAGCCATTGGTTGAACAGTATCTGGCTTCACTCAAGAAGAACAAACGCAAGGATAATTGGAAGGACGTCGGTCTCGGTATCCCTGACAACGACAACATTTGCCACTACACCAAGGAGATGCAGAACCCTAAGGTTACCATCTACAGAGTCATCAACGGCAATATGGATTACAGCTACCACAATGAGATTTACATGGACGCTCTCAGCGAGGTGATGGATATCTACTACACCCGCACCATCCGTGAGGAAGAAGGCGGCACATACGGCGTCAGCACACTCGGACAGGTCACCGACAAGCCTAAAGGCAGCTACCTGTTCCTCATCGCCTTCGAGACCAACCTTCCTATGTACGAGAAGCTTCTCAACAAGGTTCAGGACGGCTTGAACGACATAGCTCAGAACGGTCCGGCACAGGAAGATCTGACCAAAGTCATCGAGAACCTCTACAAGAAACGCAGCGAGCGCCTTGAAGAGAACGGTTTCTGGTCAACAGCCATCCAGACTTACAACGAAGACGGCATCAACATTGTCGACGAGTTTGACGGCATTGTCAAGACCATCACTCCTCAGAGCATAGCCGACTTCATGAAAGAAGTGCTGAAGGGCTGGAACAAGGAAGTCATCCAACTCCCGACTGAATAGTTTAGATTTAGAGTGTTTTAAAGTTAAAAGTTTATATTATGACAGAAAAAATTCAAACTTTACGCGACAACCCGGCCATGAGATGGACTGCGTTGCTGCTGTTGGCGTTGGCAATGTTCTGCGCCTACATCTTCATGGACATCCTGTCCCCTATCAAGGACTTGATGCAGACACAACGTGGTTGGGACAGCCTCGCATTCGGTACGATGCAGGGTTCTGAGACCTTCCTCAACGTGTTCGTGTTCTTCCTCATCTTCGCAGGTATCATCCTCGACAAGATGGGAGTTCGTTTCACCGCAGTGTTATCAGGCGCTGTGATGCTCGTCGGTGGCTTAATCAAATATTACGCCATCAGCGAGAGTTTCTTTGGCAGCGGTCTTGAGAGATGGTTCACCGACAACCTCAACTACATCCCTGTTTTTGAAGAACTTGGCGTTTCTCCGTTCTACAGAGGCATGCCTGCTTCAGCAAAGATGGCAGCTGTCGGCTTTATGATTTTCGGCTGCGGCGCTGAGATGGCAGGTATCACCGTCAGCCGCGGTATCGTGAAATGGTTCAAAGGTCGTGAGACAGCATTGGCAATGGGTTCAGAGATGGCATTGGCCCGTCTCGGCGTTGCCACATGTATGATTTTCTCACCTTACTTCGCAAAACTCGGCGGAACCATCAACGTGAGCCGTTCAGTGGCATTCGGCGTGGTGCTGCTCTGCATCGCCCTCATCATGTTTGTGGTTTACTTCTTCATGGATAAGAAGCTCGACTCACAGACAGGCGAGGCTGAAGCCGTTGACGAGCCTTTCAAAGTCAGCGATATAGGCAAGATTTTGTCAAGCCTCGGTTTCTGGCTCGTGGCATTGCTCTGCGTGCTTTACTACTCGGCAATCTTCCCATTCCAGAAATACGCTGTCAACATGCTCCAGTGCAACCTCACACTCATCGAGGCTGACCCTAACACATTCTGGGGCGGCAGCTCAGTGACCATCGTGCAGTATATCGTGATGCTGCTCGTCGCTGTCTGCTCATTCGCAAGCAACTTCATCAAGACAAACAAGTCAATGAAATATGGTTTGATGGGACTCGCCATCGTGGCTCTCGTGGTTTACTGCTACATGGGTTACATGCGTGGCACCGCTGAGACAATCTTCGCAGTGTTCCCGCTCCTCGCAGTGGCAATCACCCCTATCCTCGGCAACTACGTCGACCATAAAGGTAAAGCTGCCTCAATGCTTATGATTGGCTCTATCCTCCTGGTCATCTGCCACTTGACATTCGCATTCATCCTGCCTATGTTCAAAGGTAATGCTGCTGGTGGCACTATCGTGGCTTACGTCACAATCTTGGTGCTCGGAGCCTCATTCTCACTCGTTCCTGCAGCATTGTGGCCAAGCGTTCCGAAGCTCGTCGACGAGAAAATCATCGGCTCAGCCTACGCTCTGATTTTCTGGATCCAGAACATCGGTCTGTGGTTGTTCCCGCTGCTCATCGGTAAGGTTCTTGAAAACACCAACCCTGTCGGCACAAACCCTGACGAACTCAACTACACATGGGCTTTGATCATGCTCGCATGCCTCGGCATCGCAGCATTGCTCATCGGTCTCTACCTCAAGGTAGTTGACAAGAAGAAACACCTTGGCTTGGAAGAACCGAATATCAAAGAATAGTCGCTAGTCTTTAGTCGCTAGTCATTAGTTACTAGTACCAAAGACTAGAAACTAGAGACTAAAGACTAAGAAAAACCATCGTTTCGAATGCAGCGAAGCAAAGTTGAAACGATGGTTTTTTATTTTTTTCTTGTTTTTTTCATTTTTACTTCGTAACTTTGCGATGTTAAAAATTATCATAATATGAAAAAGCTTTTACTTTCTATTATCGCTTTGGCAGCTACATTTACTGTGAAAGCGCAGTGGGTCAACGATCCGACCAACAACACATTTATCGCCAACACCTCGGCCGATGCCGGTGAGATCTACCTGTCCACCAACCAGAATACTGGAGACACCTACATGCAATGGATGAGTTTCGTAGGCGGTAACGGATGGTCGCCAAACTTGCAGCGTCTCAACTTTGCAGGCGAGCCACAATGGGGTGAAAACGGCATCCACATTGCAGCACATCAGTTCTCATCAATGTCAGAAGGCGTTTCGATGGCGACAACCACCGATGGCGGCGTGGTAAGCTGCTTCGCTGTATATGACGGCTACACATACGCGGTGAAAATCAACCCTGACGGCACGTTCCCTTGGGGCGAACAGGGTGTACAGCTCTTTGGCGGACTCGGTTTCTCACGCACTGAAATCGTCGCCACCGACGATGGCGGCATCTGGGCACTGGGATTCGACTACAGCAACCTCTATCTGCAATATGTCAACGAGGCATTAGGCCCGGTCGTTACTATCTCCGATAATACCGGACTAAAATGCATGTTCGGACAGCTCACCCTGGGCACCGACAACAAAGTTTTCGTTACATACGAAAAAGTCGGAAACGGCATGTACACCAACAAATCGATATATGTGGCAGGCTACAATCCGGATGGCACTCAATTCAGCCCAGAGACATTGTTGATGGCGGAACAGACATTCCAGTCAACATACATCCATTATGCCATCTCCGACGGCATGGGTGGCGGTTACATTTATATCTGGCATCCTGCCTTAGGCAACTTCAACACATACGTGTTCCATTACAACCAGAACGGTGTCTCGACAATCATGGACACCAACGGAATACCGGTACACTCATTCGACGGCAACAACTTGTATATCAGCGCTTCAGCAACCGTCGACCCTGACAGCCACGACATCATACTGTTCTATGAGCAGACCGACGATTACTCACAAAGCCAATGCAAGCTTTACATGAACCGCATCACCTCATACGGCGAGAGATTGTGGGACGAGGGCATCCTCGTGCTTGACAACGGCACAACACCTTGCGGAGGCCTCAACATCGATGCATATCAATATGGTGGCGGCTTCGCAGTGACATATTTCAAAGGTCTTAACCAGACAAGCGGAAGCCAAGCAACCGTCGAGGCACAAGGTTTCAACATGGAAGGCACCACTACCTGGAGCACACAGATGTGCTCGAACACCTACGGCAAAACAGGTTGCGAGGGAAGCACAGGATACCATGGCGGACAGAATATCATCTCATGGGTCAACAATGAAGTAGGCGGACTATACGGACAAAACATCGGACAGAAAGGCGAGATGGGCGACGTGGAGCCTCCTACCCCTCCAACACCATGTTACGCCCCGACAAACTTCCAGGGCGAATATGTGTATACCCAAGAAATGTATGGCCCGATGCTGTCATGGGACGCTCCTGAGACAACACCGCTCCATTACAACCTATATTGCGAAGAGACCAAAGAAGTGATAGAGATTGACGCCGAATACACCTCATATTTCATGGAGATGAATCCAGGCGACTACATCTTCCAACTCACCGCAGTATACGACAACTGCGAATCGGACTACGCCATGACACCGAACGGCGACGACTATGTCTTAATCGAAGTGACTTCGGTCCCAGAAGTCGGATATGAGGAAATCGTCAATATTGTAGCAATTTACAACATAAACGGACAGCTCGTCAACGCAAAGAACGTCAATGAGCTGAATCAAGGCATGTATATTATTAAAGGTGTTACAACGTCAGGGAAAACCGTCACCAGAAAGATCGTGAGATAACTTTCATTGCTGTCATAAAACTTGTTCTATGACAAAACACTTTTTATCAATAAAACTGGCCTTATGTCTGATGCTGGTGTTTCCAGTGATGGGCATAAGTGGTCAGGACACGCGTTATACCGAATCGTCAGCGATGAGCCGTCACCGCACTGAGCCTGAGCGCGCTTTGGTGATGATTGATTCTGCTGTTATGGTGGGTAACATCAGCTGGCAGCGTGGTGAATATTTGAAGGCCGTGACACAATATGGCGGGCTTCATGACATGTCGTTGGCTGCCCAGACCTGTCTCAACATGTTGGAAAAGGGCGATGCTTTGACTGACTCTGTCACTCTGGAGCAGACTTATATGCTTTTGGCGGGCATTGAATACACTATGGGCAACCATCCTGCCATCATCCGATATGCCACCGAGGCCTCGCGTTTGGCCCACATCCTTGATCTGCCAGGCGAGGTGGGCAAAGCGGCGGGACTCATCGCACAGTCGATGGCGCAGGCCGGTAAGACCGACGAGGGTATAGAGTTGCTTAATGGCACCATTTCTGAACTGAGACAGCTTAACACCTTTCAGGGTGTGACGGCATACCACGAGGCTTCGAAGAAGCTGATTCGTATTTATATAGACAATCTGCGTTTCGCCGATGTTGTACCTGTTTGTGAGGCAGATTTGGCACGCATCGACAAGCTCGACAGTCATCCCGAGCGTTTCAACTTGAACGAAGGCTTCGACCCGTCGGAGTTTGTCGATTACGCACGCGGTCAGGCATTGGCGTACCTCACCATAGCATACGCCAGGATGGAGGATATCCCGAAGGCGCGTGAGACCATGAACGAGGTGCTCAAAACCAATTGGAGCCACAGTGTTGACTGCGACAAAATCATGTCGGCGGCGTATCTCTACATGGGCGAGTTCGACCGTTTCGAAAAGGCGATGCAGCGTTTCGAGCATTCATATCCCGACACCATCAACCCCAACTACGTAATCTGCCTTGAGCAGCGTTTTGCCGCTGCCAGGATGCAGGGGCATACCGACGAGGCTATCGACTACATGCAGCGTGTCCACATCATTCGTGACAGCCTTGACGCACGTAACCAGCGTGAACGGCTCCATGAGCTCGCCACCCAATATCACCTGCAGGAAGAGAAGCTCATCCGACAGCAGAAAGAAGCCGAGGCTGAGCGCGCACGCATCATCATCATCACCTTGACGATAGGACTTTTGGTGACAGCATGCTTTCTCTTGTGGTTCTTCCGCCAGGAACGCCTGATGAAAAAGAAAAACAAGGTGTTGGCAAGAGAGATTGCCGATGCCATCACCTATAAGGAGAAATATCTGGAGAGTTTGAAGCAGGATACGGTATCTGGGGCTCGGCAGGAGCCTGCCAAGGATCTGTCCGAAGACCCAGATGTCATGCTGTTCAACCAGATCCAGGACCTCGTGGCTGGCGAGAAACTCTTCCTCGATCCTAACCTCGACCGTCAGATGCTCGTCGACCGCCTGGGAGTGTCAAAAGAACGTATAGGCGCCGCCTTCGCCAAGGGCAGCCCATATAAGTCGCTCATCGAGTACCTGAACGACTGCCGTTTGCCGTATGCCGCCAAGCTCTTGACAGAACGCCCCGACCTCAGTGTCGCTGACGTGGCACACGAGAGCGGTTTCGCCAATGCCGACACCCTGGGCCGCAATTTTAAAGTCAAATACGCGCTTACACCAACGGAATACAGAGAACAACAGTAACCGGACCTTACTGAAAAATACACGGAGAATAAAAAAATACATGGAGAATAAAATCCAGGAAAAAACAATGTTTCCGTGAATTCGTCTGTTGACGTCCGTGAATACGTCTAAGCTATTGCACAATCTGAATATTGACTATATTTTTGCATCAAAATTACAAAAATTTAGTCGATGAAAAAACTCGTATTCTTCCTTAGCATCGTTTTATCTGCTGTTTTTTCGGCAATTGCCCAAAGTCCTGACCCGATTATGGCGGGCTACACCGTCACTTCAGGCACAGCAGGAGTCAACAATGAAGAAAACTATGACAAGCTGTTAGATGGCAGAAATTTCACCAAATGGTGTATTCGTGACATTGGTGATTGCGCCTATGTTGAGTTTCACGTCATCTTTCCTTTTATTCCTACCGGCTACGTCATGACCACAGCTAACGACGTCAGCACATACCCGGGCCGCAACCCAAAAGACTGGGTCATTAAGGCAAAACTGAATCTTGAAGACGAGTGGACTACCATAGCCAGTGTTACTGACGACAATGTGCTGCAATTTGAGAATAAGACCAACTATAGTTTTGAGATTTCCAACGACCAACTATACAAATATTTTCGTTTCGAAGTCACAGCGGTGTGGGGAGGAGGAGAATTTCAACTTGGTGAGTTGATGCTCAGAGGATCAGTATATGAAAACCCGGATATTGTTGTTGTCACAGACTACAACCCCAAAGCTGGTACGGAGGGCGCCAGTAGCAATGAAAACTATCAGAAATTGGTGGATGACGATCCAAACACGAAATGGTATGTCAATAGTTTGACGGATACAACATTTATAGAATTCCATCATGGCAGTCCATTCATTCCTACCGGCTACATCCTGACCACAGGCAATGACAACAGCTCACACCATGGCCGCAATCCCAAAGACTGGGTCATCAAGGCAAAGCTGAATCAAGAAGACGAGTGGACCACCATCGCCACCGTCACCAACGACAACGTGTTACAAGACGTCAACAATACTGACTTTGAGTTTGGTATTGACAACAACGCAAAATACAAATTCTTCCGTTTTGAAATCTTGTCGGTACAGAACGGTGGCAAGTTCCAACTCGGTGAGTTCAAGTTCAAAGGGAGGTCTGTGCTGAACACTGACCCGATTATCGCTGGTTTTATGCTCGTAGATGCCGCTTATTCCTCTAATCCCCAAAATCTTGTAGATAACAACAGAAATAATTATTGGGATTGCCGTAGTCAGGATCATTATTACTATGTGGACTTTTACAGCGACAAAGCTATCATCCCCACAGCCTATATTATGACAACAGTCCAGGATTTTGGCCCCTTCTGGGGGTGTAACCCGAAAGCATGGAGTATCGAAGCAAAAATGAGCTTTGATGACGAATGGCAATGTATTACCCAAGGTTACGACCTTATCCCGAATGAGACCGGAAATGACTTCGAGTTTAGCATCAACAACGACAAAGCCTATCGCTACTTCCGTTTCGCCGCAACAGCAGTAAACTACGAATTAATGGAGGTGTTCAGGCTCTCCGAGTTACGACTTAGAGGCCGTGTTGTCGATGACTACACTTATTATGTCAAGGACGTGATGCTTATCGGTGGCTCCGAGACCGAGGTAAACGACCTGAAAAAGTCATATCGAAAACAGGGTTGGAAGAGTTATGACTATGACCTTAACAAAGGCTGCGGCAGCAGTAGCGACTGGATTTACTTACTCTATAAAGACGAGTATAATCCAAGTCTCGTGAACAAAGGCTATGCTACTGACTTTTATTTATGGACACAAAACTCAAGTGCTACCGAAACTCGTACCTGCGACGGAAGGACCTATTATCTTGTGCCTTACGATGGCGGCGAGCATTTCAAAAATGTCAAAGGCGACCTGAACAGCCATGCCGGCGGTTCTGACATACATCTGTATTACACCAGAGAGGCTTTTCCAGACCATCGCAGTGTTGACAATATCTACTTCAACTCGACAAAAAGCGGAGCTTTAGGCTCAGGAGGCAGCTCTTCCGGTTATGACTTGAACTCTGGTGCAGGCGGCGATTATATATATATGCACTTCACCACTTCACAAACAATCGGCACCATGCCAGTGGGAATATTGAACGAAAGTGTTGTCGGCTACGGCTCCATAAACATCTCGGGCACAGCTTATGATTCCGACGATTTGTCAGCAAGTGTTCCTCTACATGCCTATCTTTACAAAGAAGACGGTGTCACTTTATACGTACAAAAGGATTTTCTTGCAGACCTGCCTAACAATGGCTTTTCCAAAAACTTGTTTGGCATCCTTCCCGGCACTTATAAACTTAAGCTCCTTGCCACCGACATTGATGGGTATGGCGATATCCAGATTGGAAACATTCAGACCATCACCGTGACACAAGGCCCTGAAATCATAGAGGTTGGCCATGGCGATACAGAAAGTTTTTTCCCTATGTATCATTTATACCAATATAGCATGTCTCAACAAATCTACAGGGCGAACGAACTACAAAGTGCTGGCACTATATCAGGTATCGCATATTATTATAAACCTTACGCTGGTGTCGGACCCTATGAGATGAACAACGTGCAGATTTATATGCAACATACCGACAAAGATTATTTTGAAGACGATAATGACATCATTCCCATTGATTTAAGTCAAAAGGTGTTTGAGGGCACTGTCGTGGCAGAGAACAAAGGTTGGGTGGAATTTTCATTTGATACGCCTTTCGAATATGACGGGATACATAATATCCTGATCAGTTTCAACGACCCTGCACCCGAATACTACCAGAGTGGTTGGGGGCATCGATTCCGTATCAATCGCTCACCTAATACGACACATCTATACTTGTCGAGAACCAATCCTATCGATTTGGAAAACTGGACCGACTACCACTTCGTCGATTCGCGTAGGAACGACCTCCAGTTTTTTATCAAACCATCAGGTAGCCCCAAACCCGCCAACTTAAGGTTAGCCACATGTACCGCAGATATGACGGAAATTGCTTGGAACGCCCCAGCAACCAACCAGAGCATATATGGCTACCTATATCAATTCAAGAGAGGAGATGAGCCATGGAGCACCGCTGTTGAGACATTCAACAAAACCGTATCCTTTGATGATCTGGTAAACGACATTGATTATAGATTCCGCGTGAAGACACTCTATAACAACAACGAGACAAGCATTTTCTCTGAAATATCGTTTAGACTACCGACAGATTTACCATTTGAAAACAACTTTGAAGAGGATTATGATGGCATGACCGTGTTAAGTATCGATTGGGAACATGGTGGAATACAAACCAGAGAAAGTTATTCCGGTAATAAAAGCTTTAATTTTATGGCCCTCTCAGATGGATACAGTCCTCAATACTTGATATCTCCGTGTTTTCCAAACACCGAGAAGATCGCGATGTCGTTCTATTTCAAAGGACCAACTTCTAATGATGAAAGAATAGTTTTAGGGTATTCAACCTACGACAACAACATTGGTTCGTTTACGTGGCTCGATGATATTGGTACCCGCACAGAGACCTGGACCTATTATAGGGGCACATTCCCAGTCGGCACGAGATATATAGCCATAAAATATGTAACCGTTGGTCCTGTTGGCACCTATATAGACGACATCCGTTTCGAAAAGGCTACAACTCATAAGATGCCGACAAACTTAACCGCAAGCGATCTTACCCCTAACAGCGCCACAATAACATGGAAGGCTCCACTAGGGGAGACACCTATTGGCTATGGATATCAAATCATGAAAACCAGCGATGCAATATGGAGCGCTGATATGGGTGTCGTGGAGGAGAATATGGTTTCTTTGGCCCACTTGCTTCCTGACACCGAGTATGATATCCGTGTTAAAGCGTTGTATGATAACGGAGAAAGCAGCTACTTTGTAAGATACAGGTTTATGACTGATGCCAAGCCTGTAATATTGCCAATCTACCAAGGTTTCGAAAACGGCATGAATGGTTGGCGTGTCGTAGACGGACAACGACACACGGAGATTATGCGTTACATAAATCCACATGGAGGCGGTTACACATTTTATTTCGATGATGAGGAAAATGAACCACAATATTTGATTTCTCCTGAATTCATTAGTATCGAAGACGTGTATTTGAGCCTCTTTTATAAAAGCTATCAAATAGATGATAACAGTAGTGTCGTCTCATTCTTTTATGTGGGATACTCTACCACCACTAATGATATTGACTCCTTCATTTGGAGTGAAAGAATGGCAGCCCTTGGAAATTGGGCAGAGTACACAGCCACCTATCCGCCGGACACCAAATACATCGCCATCAAATGGGAACAATTATGTTATCTTTACATTGACGACGTCTCCATCTGGACAACTATGAGTCATCCGATAGCAAAAGCCACTAACTGGGACGAGCCTTCTCGCCCTATCGACGGATGGAATTTCATCGCTTCACCCGTTAATGGAAGTGTCGCACCTATTGATGTGAAAAAACTCATCTTTAGCATCAACGATATTCCGTATGTCAATTCCGGAGAATATGACCTCTACCGTCTCAACAACACCACTTGGGAGAACTTCAAAGCCCATCAAAATGGCTTTATGCTTGAAAACGGAAAGGGTTATCTCTATGCCATAGCATCAGATGTAACAATCCAGTTCATCGGCCCTATCTACGAAGGTGACACCAAGACCGTCAATATCAGTCAAGGCTGCAACCTTGTAGGCAATCCGTTCTATGCCGATGCATACATCGACAGACCTTATTATAAAATGAACGCTGCCGGCACCGATATCGAGGCCGTTACAGATTACATCAACAATCCTATTCCTAAATTCACCGGCGTGGTGGTGACAGCCGATGGCAACGAGACCGTCACCTTCAGCAAGGAACAACCTGCGACGACGGCATATAACAATGGTGGCATACAGATAACCCTGATAAAAGCCAATGTGCGCGGCGACGCTGTGCAAGACAAGGCGATAGTGAGCTTCAACGAAGACACGAAACTCGAGAAGTTCATCTTCAACGACAATCATGCCAAACTCTACATCCCACAATCGGGCGAAGACTATGCCATAGCATTCTCCAACCGTCATGGAGAGATACCGCTTCATTTCAAAGCTAACGAGCTGGGCAGATACACCATCGCCTTCGAAGGCGACATGAGAGGCGCCACACTCATCGATAAGATTGAAGACACGACAATAGACCTCGGCGCTAACGACAGCTACACCTTTGTGGGCTCGCCTGCCGACAAGAAAGACAGGTTCGTGATTGCATTCGCGTCAGCATCTGACACCTTCGCGTATCAGGATGGTAACGACATTATCGTCACCGGTGAAGGCGAACTGCAAGTGTTCGATATCATGGGGCGCATGGTGATGACACAACACGTCAACGGTATACAATCGATAAACACACTACAACAAGGCGTTTATGTCTTCAAGTTTAATGGCATGACACAGAAGATGGTTGTCAGATAGTTTGCCGATTATATTTTGCATAAAAATAAAACATTTAGTCGATGAGAAAAATATTATTATCAATCAGCTTGATTATCACATTGGCTTTTGGCGCCAATGCGCAAAATGACGCATTCTTCAAATGGAATGATTCATCTGATGACGCAGTCAGACCTGTTGATTATTACAGCTTCAGTTTGCCTACGTCGCATGGCGCAGCTAATGACTATCAGGCACCTCTTGGAAATGGCCTGCTGATACTCGCATTGTTAGGTGTAGGATATGTACGGAAGCGTAGCAAGCAATAAAAACAATAAGGCATTGATGATCAAATAAATATCAGTGCCTTATCTTGTTTTGTCTGTATATTTTCAAGGTTCGTCATCACCTTGATTTGGTGTCTGGTGGAGCTGGAGGGAGTCGAACCCTCGTCCAAACAAGGAACAATTATGCTTTCTACATACTTATTCTGTTGTTGGTTTTCGAGCTGTGCAAGGAAACAGACATCCTAATCGCAACCTTATCTCCTTGAGTTTCACGACGTTGCCGGAGCTTCCGCGTCGCTATCCCGAAATTGCTGAGCACCTCGTTGTCGGACCGGAATCGGGAGGCTCCATCCGCGAGATGTCTCGTCCTCTCACCTTGTGAAAGGATTGAGCTTCAGTCTACTGTACTTCGACTAAGCAGCGAGAGCGTAAGTATTTTCGCCAATTAATTTTTTGCAGCCAAGATTTTCGAGCGTCACTGCAAGGCTCGGTATGCTTACATAACCCTTCTACAAGCTGTCAAAACCGGTCAGCCCCAAATGTTATGCTGATTTCTCTTATCAAAAATCGTGCAAAAGTAGTAAAATTTTCCGAATTTATACGTATTTTTTTACATCTTCATCGGAAATCGTTGAGCCACAAAGGATTACAAGACGTCCGACCACATTCTGCAACTCCCTGATATTGCCCGTCCACTGCTGTTTTTTCAGCTCTGAGATGGCACTTTCCGTAAAAACAGGTATCGGCTTGCCCATCTCGTTGGCGGCTTTCACCACAAAGCTTTCAATCAATAAAGGTACGTCATCCAATCTCTCTCGCAGCGGCGGCCCCCTCCTGATAATCATGCTGATACGATGGTACAAATCCTCCCTGAAATTGCCTTTAGCAATCTCCTCCTGCAGGTTTTTGTTGGTCGCTGCTATGACACGCACATCCACCTTTATCTCTTCCTCACCCCCCACACGTGTTATTTTGTTCTCCTGCAATGCCCTCAAGACCTTGGCCTGAGCCGCCAAACTCATGTCACCGATCTCGTCGAGAAACAAAGTGCCGTTGTCGGCAAGCTCAAAGTCGCCTTTCTTCTGCTTTATCGCTGATGTAAAAGCGCCTTTCTCATGTCCGAACAACTGACTCTCAATAAGCTCCGATGGTATAGCGGCACAGTTTACTTCCACAAAAGGTCCGTTGCATCGTGGACTCATCTCATGAAGCTGACGTGCCACAAGCTCCTTTCCAGTGCCGTTCTCGCCCAGAATAAGAACCCTCGCGTTGGTCGGTGCCACACGCTCAATCATGTCGTTGAGCTCTTTCATCGCAGGAGCCGAACCTATCATCTCATATTGCTTGCTTACGGCGCTTCTCAAAATCTTCGTCTCGTTATACAAACGGTTCTTGTCCAGTGCGTTACGCAACGTGATGAGCATCCTGTTAAGGTCTATAGGCTTCTCTATGAAATCGTATGCGCCTTTTTTTATCGCATCTACAGCGATGTCAATCGTCCCATGTCCCGATATTATGATAACAGGTGTGTCGGTGATGGTTTTCGCCTTTTCCAAAAACTCTATACCATCCATCTGCGGCATCTTGATGTCACAGAAAATGGCGTCAAACACGTTGTCGTTGAGCATAGGCACTGCCTCGACGGCTGACGCCGCCTCGGCAGTGGTATATCCTTCGTTGCCAAGTATCCCGCACATCGCCCGCCTGATGGCTGGCTCATCGTCGATGATAAGCACCTGTGCCATCAGAAGTTAGGTTTAAGTTCGTAGAGTTTGTAGAAGTCATCTATGATACGGACAGCCTCGTCAACATCGTCAACCACATGGAAAATGCCGAAGTCCTCTTCTTTGATCATACCGTTCTTGAGAAGCGTGTTACGGAACCATTTCAAGAGCGGATTCCAGAACTCCGAGCCGAACATCACTATCGGGAAGTTCGCTATCTTATTGGTCTGCATAAGCGTGAGAGCCTCCGACAACTCGTCAAGGGTGCCAAAACCTCCAGGGAAGGCGATGAAACCTTGTGCATAACGCGTAAACATCGTCTTGCGGATGTAGAAATAGTCAAAGTTGATCGACTTGTCCTGGTCGATGTAAGGGTTCGAATGTTGTTCGTGTGGCAGCACAATGTTGAGTCCAACACTCTTGCCACCTGCTTCGTGGGCGCCTTTGTTACCAGCCTCCATGATGCCAGGACCGCCACCAGTGATCACTCCGAAGCCCTTCTCCACAAGCTTCATACCTGTCTCCACAGCCTTTAGATAGTACGGACTGTCTTCAGCGATACGCGCCGAGCCGAAGATGGCCACACATGGACCTATGCGCCCCAGAGTCTCATAGCCGTTAACAAATTCCGACATAATCTTAAAAACCGACCACGAGTCGTTGGCCTTCATGTCATTCCAAATCCTGTCAATGTAGTTTTTCTTATACTTGTCAAAAAAATCCATATTCCCCAAATTTTTATTTCTGCAAATATACAAAAAAAGTAATATCGTTACAACCTTATCTATTTATCTCGAAAAAAAGATTAAAAGAAAAAATAAAAAAATGTTTCACGCAATAAAATTTTTTGTAATTTTGCACCCCGAAACGGATTAGCGGATTTAGCTCAGCTGGCAGAGCGGAAGCTTCCCAAGCTTCAGGTCGCGGGTTCGAGCCCCGTAATCCGCTCTCTCAGAGCAGGAAGCTTAGCTCAGTTGGTTCAGAGCGCCTGCCTTACAAGCAGGAGGTCGCTGGTTCGAACCCAGCAGTTTCCACAAAAAAAATCACTTGATTCTCAAGTGATTTTTTTCTTTTTTGTGACCCCGCCGGGACTCGAACCCGGACCGAAGGAACCGGAATCCTTAATTCTATCCATTAGACTACGGGGCCTTTCTTTCAGCCTGCAAATATACAATTTTTTCTTATTCTTGCTTCTTACTTCTTACTTCTTGCTTCTTTAATCCTCACATCAATCGCCCCCACTCCAAACCTCGAGATCTCCGCCATCCCATTCTCCGTGTTCTCATAATGCTTCAGCTCTTCGATAATCGCGTTCTTCAGCACTCCATTGCCCACGCCATGAATAAACGTCACCTTAGAATAATCGTTTTCAATGGCACTGTCCAGCATCTTCTTGAAATAGTTGATCTGCACCCTGAAAATGTCATTGCTCGACATCCCAAGGATATTATCTACAAGCTCCCCAATATGTAAATCCACGACAGCCTCGCCTGGCTGCGTCTGATGTCTGTCGATGGCCGCCTCTTTCTTTACAATGTCTTTGTTGGCTTTCGGCTGCATCACACCGTCTTTCATCAGCTTCGTAAAATCTGTCTCAGAGCCTTTCAGTGCCACCACCGTCGACAAACATATCATCATCGCCTTCTCGCCCAATAATCCCGATTCCACAAAGCTACCGTCTTTGAAAAACCTGCTGGTTCTCAATGAGAAAGGAGCATGCAGCGGATGATACACAAAATCGATGTCATCTTGGCAAAGCACCACCTGCACCACACCCTCACACCAATGTTCTATGTCGTCACGCGAAATGGCCTCAACCACCACCTTCGAAAATGGCGCAATGCTTCCATAGTCGATATTCGCATATTTCTCATCCTCTTTCAGATTAAAACCATACAAAGCATCCGCCGGCGTGTTGTTAACCACCGCCACGTCAATCAACCCTGTCAACAGCCACTGCTGGTCGTGCGGAATAAACGCCAGATATATACCTTCCTCTTCCGAGTTTCTTGCAAAACGTCTCAACTCGCTCCGTCT
>JAEEGK010000737.1_pt1 | contig 81036 bp, 64 predicted proteins | sample 8958771 | NCBI WGS metagenome assembly JAEEGK01 (sample SAMN16246547, study PRJNA631951) | gut metagenome | biome: gut microbiome; feature: rumen; material: SC-attached | host: Bos | place: Iran: Karaj | collected 2018-10
GTGTGGTCCCTTGGGGACGGGGGTTGTGGACCATTGGGGTTCATGGTCCACAACCCCCGTCCCCAAGGGACCACAACCCAAGTAAAAGGTCTTTACACATAAGAATTGAAATCGCTATAATAAAAAAGGACAGTTGCGAATTCGTATCAGGGAAAGGGAGACGCACATGAAATACTACTTCATTGTCAACCCCGGTTCGCGGACCGGAAAAGGTAAAGAACTCTGGGATGAGATGCAGAGACGTCTTGACAGATCCGGTAAGGAGTATGAAGTCATCATGACGCATGGGAAAGACGACGCACGGAGGGCGGCGGCTTCTGTCTGTGCGCGCGATCCCGAGATGAAGAGGATCGTTGTGGCGGGTGGAGACGGAACATTAAACGAAGTAGTGAGCGGTATCCCCTCGGGTGCGCGCGTGATGCTCGGCGTCATCCCGACCGGATCGAGCAATGATTTCGCCCGCGGCCTCGGGATAAGCCAGGATCCCATTAAGGCATTTGAACGTGTTCTTAATCCCCGCTATTTTGAAAAGATAGACGTGGGACTCACAAGGTTCCCCGGTACTTCGGATTCACAGGCACGGTTCGCCGTGAGCAGCAGTATCGGTTACGATGCCCAGATCTGTCACAAAGCACTCGTTTCGCGTCTTAAGAAGTTCCTGAACTCTATCGGGAAAGGCAGACTGGTCTATTACATCACCGGGATCTTCCTGATATTCAAATGCCCCCATACAAAAGCCGAGATCATAATCGACGGCAGAAGAAAGCTTTCATATAAGAAGCTTGTCTTTGCATCGGCTATGAACACAAAGTACGAAGGCGGTGGCATGCCCATGGGACCTGCGGCCGATCCCACCGATGGCAAGGTGACCATGTGCATAGTTCACGATATTTCCAGAATAAAACATCTTCTTTATATGCCTTCCGTTATCAAGGCGGATCATGTGAATAAGCGCGGCGTTGAGCAGATCACATGCAGAACCTGTGAGATCAGAACGGAGAGACCTCTCTGTGTCCACACGGACGGTGAGCCCGCAGGAGTGAGAGATCACGTGATCTTCTCGTGTACGGGTGACAAGCTTAGGATCATGAGGTAAACAGATCCTGTTATTCTTTTAAGAAGCGCCGGTTGGGCGCTTCTTTTGTGCAGATCGAATGGGAACCGGCCTGTAATGACATAAAATAACTCGTATTTGTGTAGAAAAATTTCTTGATTTTATCTTTTCGGAAATATATAATTAGTCAATACTTTGCCAAAAAAGGGGTTTAACGACGCTACCCGTGCTTTGGCAAAGCCCACTGCGTCTTCGCCGGGAACATTGTCCGAAGCACGAGGCGCAGAATATACATAAGAAAGGATGAGTGTCGTGAAGATCAGTTTTTCAACAATAGCATGTCCCGACTTCGATTGGTCCGATATCTATTCCATGGCAAAAGACCTTGGATTCGACGGTATCGAGATCAGAGGCATCGGTGACGAGATTTCAGCCGTAAAAGCACAGCCCTTCAAAGAGGATAAGTTAGCAGCAACCCTTAAGAAACTGGCAGAGCTACGACTAGAGATCCCCTGTCTGGACACAGGATGCTTTTTGAAGATTGAATCGGAGCATGACAATGTCATCCGTGAAGTAACAGATTATATCAAGCTTGCGTCGAAGCTTTCGACCCCTTATGTCAGGATTCTTGCCGACGAGGGTCCGGAGCCCGTGAGCGATGTAGATGATGATTATGTTGTGGGCGTTCTTAAAGAGCTCGCAGCCGTAGCAGAAGAATATGAAACCGTTACACTCCTTGTTGAGACCAACGGCGTTTACTCCGATACAATGCGCCTTAAGAGACTGCTTGACAAGACGGGCAGCCCGAAAGTCGCAGCACTCTGGGATATCCATCACCCTTACAGGTATATGGGTGAGAGTCCCGAAGAGACGATCAGGAATATCGGCTCTTACATCCGTCATGTCCATGTAAAAGATTCAGTCATGGTAAACGGCGAGCCTCAGTATAAGATCATGGGTGAAGGAGACATGCCTCTGACTGCAGTCTTCGAAGCACTCAAGGAACTTGGCTACAGCGGTTACATCTCTCTCGAGTGGGTTAAGAGATGGGCACGCAATCTTCAGGATGCGGGCATCGTTTTCCCTCAGTTCGCTCACTACATGGAGAAGTACCGCGAGGAGCGTCAGGACAAGCTTCAGGACAATAAGGCACACACAGGCAAGTATGTGTGGCCCAAGGAGCATTTCATCGATGAGACGTTCCCTGACGTCCTTGACCGTATGTGCAAGGAATTCCCTGAGCAGTACGCTTTCAGGTACACCGAGCTTGATTACACAAGAACATATATCGAATTCCGTAACGATGTCGATACCTTTGCACGCAGCCTTATCGCTATGGGTGTCAGAAAGGGCGACCACGTTGCGATCTGGGCTACCAACGTTCCCCAGTGGTACATAACCTTCTGGGCAACCACAAAGATCGGCGCCGTACTTGTCACCGTCAACACGGCGTACAGAGTGCACGAGATCGAGTATCTGCTCCGTCAGTCCGACACCCAGACACTTGTCATGATCGAGAACTACAAGGACATCAACTATGTAGAGATCATGAAAGAACTCTGCCCCGAACTTGACGAATGCGAGCCGGGCGCGCTTCACAGCGAGAAGCTTCCGTTCCTGCGTAACATCGTTATCGCAGGTGCCAAGCAGCACGGTTGCTACACATGGGATGAGGCGATCGGCCTTGCGGACACCGTTTCTCAGAAGGAAGTTGAATTCCGCAGACGTTTCGTCACAAAGAACGATGTCTGCAACATGCAGTACACATCGGGTACAACAGGCTTCCCCAAGGGAGTCATGCTCACCCATTACAACGTAGTCAACAACGGCAAGGCGATCGGTGATTGCATGGATCTTTCGACAGCCGACCGCATGATGATCCAGGTGCCCATGTTCCACTGCTTCGGCATGGTTCTTGCCATGACCGCATCGATGACCCACGGCACCACGATGTCACCCATCACGGCATTCTCGCCGAGAAAGGGACTTGACTGCATCAACCGTGAGAAGATCACAGCTTTCCATGGTGTGCCCACAATGTTTATAGCCATGCTCGGTCACGAGAACTTCGATAAGACGGACTTCTCACATATGCGTACGGGCATTATGGCAGGAAGCCCTTGCCCGATCAAGGCCATGCGTGATGTTATCGAGAAGATGAACATGACCGAGATCTGTATCACATACGGTCAGACCGAGGCGTCGCCGGCATGTACGATGAGCAAGACGACCGATTCGATCGAGGCTCGTGTCAACACGGTTGGCGGACCTATCTTCGGTGTTGAGTGCAAGATCGTCGATCCCGAGACCGGTGCAGACCTCCCCGACAATGTGGATGGAGAGTTCGTGGCTCGTGGCTACAACATCATGAAGGGCTATTACAAGATGCCCGAAGCTACCGCAGCAGCCATCGATGAGAACGGCTGGCTTCACACGGGAGACCTTGCAAGGAGAACTTCGGAAGGATATTATAAGATTACAGGCCGTATCAAGGATATGATCATCCGCGGCGGCGAGAACATCTATCCCAAGGAGATCGAGGAGTTCATCTACACTCATCCGAAGGTTGAGGATGTGCAGGTTATCGGTGTTCCGGACCGCGACTACGGTGAGGAGATCATGGCATGCGTCATCCTTAAGGAAGGCGAGACCATGACGGAAGATGAGCTTAAGGACTTTGTTCGCAAGAACATGGCTAAGCATAAGATCCCCAGGTATGTTGATTTTGTTGACTCGTTCCCCATGAACGCAGCCGGCAAGATCCTCAAGTACAAGATGAGAGAGGCAGCAGTCGAGAAGTTTGGACTTCAGGCAGCGAACTCTATTGTTACCGCATAACTATCTCGTTATTCAATGCGGGTTGAATAACGATAGCCGTCAGCAAGGTGGTTTCGAGCTGACATGACATTGTTTACTATGCATGAGGAGGGTTATTAATATGAAGGTTATTAAGGCGGCAAACTACGACGAACTCAGCAGAAAAGCAGCGCAGATCATAGCATCTGTTGTCTGGAACAACCCGAGAAGCGTCCTAGGACTTGCGACAGGATCAACCCCGATCGGCACCTATAAGGAGCTTGTCAGGATGAACAAAGAGGGAGATCTTGATTTCTCTCAGGTTACCACAGTCAACCTTGATGAGTACGCCGGACTTGATCCCGCTAACGATCAGAGCTACCGTTACTTCATGAATGATAACCTTTTTAATCACATAAACATTGACAAGAACAATACCCACGTTCCCAACGGACTTGCTGCAGACCTTGCGGCAGAGGGTGCTCGTTACGATGCGTTCATCGACAGCCTCGGCGGAACGGACATCCAGCTCCTCGGTATCGGTCATGACGGGCATATCGGATTTAACGAGCCGGATGACGTATTCTACAAAGCAACACACGAGGTAAAGCTTGATGCGATGACCATCAAGGCAAACGCCAGATTCTTCGCAAGCGAAGAACAGGTTCCACGCAGAGCCATCACGATGGGTATGTGGGCGATCATGCAGTCGAAGAAGATCCTCCTTATCGCTTCCGGTGATGACAAGAGGGACATCGTCGAGAGATCGATCAACGGACCTGTCACCCCGAAGGTTCCCGCATCGATACTTCAGTGCCACAGGGACGTCACAGTGATCTACACTTATTGATCGTTTTGATCTACAGTTTAAAAGAGTTTTTTAAAGAGTCCTTTGTTTTTAACGAAGGGCTCTTTTTATAAACGCAATCTAACCACAAATTGTGTAATGCGACATCAAACTTCAAAAATAACAAAAACACCGTTGACAAATACAGAAAACTATCATATAATCTTTCGTATACTGTATGCTGCAGAAATTGTATAGGATAGGAGAAGAAAATGAGTCTGATTGCCATTGACGAAGAAAAATGTGTAGGTTGTAATTCCTGTATACGTGTTTGCCCCTCGCCGCTTGCCAATAAAGCAGCCATTGATGAAAACGGCAAGTCTATCATTAGGATTAATGACAACATGTGCATTAAGTGCGGATCGTGTATCGCTGCTTGTACTCATAAAGCGCGTTATTATTCTGATGATGCGGACGAATTCTTTGATGCTCTCGAAAAGGGAGAGGAAATCGCACTCATTGTAGCACCCGCGATCATGGTTGCGTATGTCGACAGCTGGTACAAGATGCTTACATGGTTGCGTAATAAGGGCGTTAAGCTCATCTATGACGTAAGCTTTGGTGCCGATATCTGTACGTGGGGACACATCAGATATGTACAGAAGAATCCCGGCAAGAAGATCGTTTCCCAGCCTTGCGCTGCTATCGTTAATTATATCCTTCGTTATTGCAGGGAGCTTATCCCTTCACTTTCGCCCGTTGTCAGCCCTATGATGTGTACAGCGGTTTACATGAGAAAGTACGATGGTTTCAGAGGCAAGATCGCAGCGATCTCTCCTTGCGTTGCAAAGAAAGACGAGTTTACAAGAAGCAACGGCATGATCAACTACAATGTTACTGTTGATCGTCTTGTTAAAGGCATGAAAGAGCGCCATGTTGTCCTTCCTACTACAGGAAGTCCCGACGATTTCTCATATGACAGCCCTGCAGGTTATGTAGGTGCCCTTTATCCTATGCCCGGAGGACTCAAGGAGAACCTGAGGATTCACGTACCCGAGGTATCGTGTATAAATTCCGAGGGATCGACAAAGGTTTATCCCGAGCTTGAGTATTATGCTACAGTTCGAGATATGTATAAGCCGGTTGTATTTGACGTTCTCAACTGCGAGTTCGGTTGCAACAGCGGCCCCGGTGTCGGCAAAGAGTACGATGTATTCAAGAGATCCACAGTGCTCCACGACATACGTCAGGCAAAGAACGGACAGAGAAAGCAGGTTCTTACCAAGAAGGGCGAGGACTCTCAGTTCATTGAGTTTGACAAGAAGCTCAGACTTGAGGATTTCATGACCACGTATGAGCCTATCGGTGAAACAGTTGAGGTTGTCAGTGAAGAGAAGATAGCAGAGGCGTATAAGACTCTTCGTAAGACTTCCGAGGAAGATCGTAATTACGATTGCCATGCCTGCGGATTCAAGAGCTGTCGTGAGATGGCAAAGGCCATCGCAAGAGGTATCAACGTTCCCGAGAACTGCCGCCGCTATATCCAGGATAACATGAAGCTCGAGGAAGAGAGAGTTTCCCGCCTCAATGCCGAGCTTGAAGCGACAACGAAAGAGCTTGCGGGCATCATCGAGGATCTCGCGCGCAGCATAGATGATGTCAATAAAGAAGTTAACCTCATTTCGACAAACGGTCGTGAGAACTATGACAAGATGAACGAGATGGCAAGCTTCATGGATGAACTCAACAGGATGAACGAGGGCATCAACAACATGATGAAGACCATCGACGGCAATGTTGAGAATTACGGTGCGATGACAGCCAGCGTCAAGTATATCGCAGGCAAGATCAACCTTCTCTCTCTCAACGCATCCATCGAGTCGGCACGTGCCGGCGAAGCGGGTCGTGCATTCGCGGTCGTTGCCGAGAATATCAGAGAGCTTTCGGACGGTTCGAAAGAGTCTGTCGCTACCGCCGAGGACAACGAGCAGTCCATCAGAGAGTCTATCGATAAGGTCAACGAGACTGTAAGTGAGTTCTCTGAGAAATTCGGAATCTTCACACGACTTGTCGATCAGGCCAAGGATAACTCGTCCGCAATCTCTCAGAACGGCGTCAATATCAAAGGATCGATGGACAAGGTTAATCAGATCGCAGACAGACTTGAAGTCATCGTTCACAAAGCAAGCGGTAAATGATGTGACTTATTTGGAATATCATACTAAAAAGATAAAAAGACCGGGCAGGACTTATCTGTTCGGTCTTTATCAAGTGAATAAAAACCGGGCAAATCCGTAAAACTTGATAACAGCACCCTGCGATGATATAATATGGACGATTTGGAAAATAAGGGTCTGCCCGAGTAGGCGCGGATCAGTTGTCAGGAGGCACAGACGTGAGAAGAATCGCGTTGATGTTTATAATCAATTTCTACAGATTACCTTACTATTTTTGGAAGCTGATGTGGCTTACTTCCAAGAAAAAGGGTTTCAGCAAAGAAAAGAAGTACGCATTTCTTCATAAGGCGATCCCGTGTGCTATCAGAGCGGGGCGTGTTGATATAAAAAGCTTTGGCCTTGAGAACATCCCGAAAGAAAACGGATTTCTCATGTTCAGCAATCATCAGGGAATGTTTGATGCAATGTCACTCATTTACCTTCTGGACAAACCTTTCAGCACACTGAGCAAGAAAGAAACCGAAAATGTTCCGCTTTTATCACGTGTTCTCTCGTGCATGAATGTCGAATACATAGACCGCGACGATGTCAGGGCATCTCTCAAGACCATTCAGCATGTAGCGGAAAGAGTTAAGGCCGGCGACAACTTCGTTATATATCCCGAAGGACACCGCAGTAAGAACAGCAACAAGCTGGCACCTTTCAAGCCGGGGGCATTCAAATGCGCAACACTTTCAAAGTGTCCCATAATTCCCGTAGCACTTGTTGACAGCTACAAACCTTTCGATATTCCTTCCATAAGAAGGACTACGGTCTACATCCGTTTCTTAAAGCCCATCGAGTGGGAGGAATATAAGGATCTCAGAACGACAGATCTTTCAATCCTTGTCAGCAACCGTATCAGTGAAGCAATCAGAAATATCGAGAAGAAAGCGGCACGTGAGGAATCGGTCGGCAGGCTTCAGAAAGTTTTAAAGAAGATCAAAAAGAGATAAAGCTCTTTGAGTACAACTAAAAGAGAAGCAATTGATTCCCTGTGTGGTCCGGACGACGTTACGTGCCACACGGGGGTTCTTAATTAAATGGCGGGTTCGCCTGATAAAAACACTTGACAAGGACTGCTGCTGCCTTTATAATGCACTTTGTGCGCACTTATGGGCGATTATTTTCATGCATAATTCCCGGCGTGTGGCAACCGCAAGAACCACATCATAATAAGGAGGAATATTAATGCCTACATTTAACCAGTTAGTAAGAAAAGGCAGACAGACTGTTGAGAAGAAGTCTACAGCTCCCGCACTTTTAAAGAGCTTCAACTCCCTCAACAAGAAGTCGGTGGAGACAAACTCGCCTCAGAAGCGTGGCGTCTGCACAGCCGTTAAAACTGCTACACCCAAGAAGCCTAACTCGGCACTTCGTAAGATTGCCAGAGTACGTCTTTCGAACGGTATCGAGGTTACAAGCTACATCCCCGGCGAAGGTCATAACCTTCAGGAGCACAGCGTTGTACTCGTTAGGGGAGGCAGAGTAAAGGACCTTCCCGGTACAAGATACCATATCGTAAGAGGAACCCTTGATACGGCAGGCGTTGCAAACCGTAAGCAGGCTCGTTCCAAGTACGGCGCTAAGATGCCCAAGAAAAAGTAATTTAAGTAACAAAAAGTAGTTTACTCATATACATACACTATGGTCTGGCATGATTTCTTCACATGCGGTTGCCGTTAGAGATACCCATTCGGGTATATAACGCAGGACAAGATAAATCTGACCGGGCATGTAGTACACTATAGAATGTGAGTACCGATGATTTAATGGCAGCGTTTTGTGCTGCGAATTCGTTAAGGAGGGAAGTAACGTGCCGCGTAAAGGACATACACCCAAGAGAGATGTTTTAGCCGATCCCATCTACAACAGCAAGGTTGTAACAAGGCTCGTCAACAATATCATGCTTGACGGCAAGAAGGGTACGGCCCAGAAAATCGTATACGGTGCATTCGATAAGGTTGCTCAGACAACCGGTAAGGATGCCATGGAAGTTTTCGAGGCAGCTATGAACAACATCATGCCCGCACTCGAAGTAAAAGCACGCAGAATCGGTGGTGCTACATATCAGGTACCCATCGAGGTTAGACCGGAGCGTCGTCAGGCTCTGGCTCTGCGTTGGATGACAATGTTCTCACGTAAGAGAGGCGAGAAGACACAGATCGACAGACTCGCTGGTGAGATCATGGATGCAGCCAACAACACAGGCTCTGCTGTTAAGAGAAAAGAAGATATGCACAAGATGGCAGAGGCAAACAAGGCGTTCGCACACTTCAGATGGTGATCGCCCCGGCTACAGAAACTATAATGTTCAGGGTAGTGGCCGGAACGATGAGTTCCGGTCACAAATAATGTTAAATAGTATTGGTATTAGATTTGATTTTTTAAGGAGGAAGATCCTTTGGCTGGAAGAGAATATCCTTTGGAGAGGACAAGAAATATCGGTATCATGGCTCATATCGACGCCGGCAAGACTACGCTGACAGAGCGTATTCTTTACTACACAGGTGTCAACTATAAGATCGGTGATACTCATGAAGGTACAGCTACTATGGACTGGATGGAGCAGGAACAGGAAAGGGGTATTACAATCACTTCAGCCGCAACAACCTGTCATTGGACGCTTGAAGAGCAAACCAAGCCTAAGGCAGGCGCACTTGAGCACCGTATCAACATCATCGACACACCCGGTCACGTTGACTTCACAGTAGAAGTTGAGCGTTCACTGCGTGTCCTTGACGGAGCTGTCGGTGTATTCTGCGCTAAGGGTGGTGTTGAGCCCCAGTCTGAAACCGTTTGGCGTCAGGCAGACAAGTACAACGTACCTCGTATTGCGTTTGTCAACAAGATGGACATTGCAGGTGCAAACTTCTACAACGTAGTTGACATGATCCGTACAAGGCTCTCAAAGAACCCTGTACCCGTAGAGCTTCCTATCGGAAAGGAAGATACCTTCAAGGGTATCATCGATCTTTTCGAGATGAAGGCATACATCTACAACGATGAGAAGGGTGATAACATCTCGGTTACAGATGTACCCGCTGACATGGCTGAGGAAGCAGCAGACTACAGATCACAGATGATCGAGTCAATCTGCGAGACAGACGATGATCTCCTTGAGAAGTATCTTGAGGGAACAGAGCCTGATGTGCCCGCTCTCAAGGCAGCGCTCAGAAAGGCAACCATTGCCGGTACGATCATTCCCGTATTCTGCGGAACCGCATATCGTAACAAGGGCGTTCAGAAGCTCCTTGACGGTATCATTGAGTACATGCCCGCACCTACAGACGTTGCAGATATCAAGGGAACCGACCTTGAAGGTAATGAGATCCACAGAAAGTCATCCGATGAGGAGCCTTTCGCAGCTCTCGCATTCAAGATCATGGCAGATCCCTTCGTAGGAAAGCTTGCATTCTTCCGTGTTTATTCCGGAACAATGAACACAGGTTCCTACATACTTAATGCTTCAAAAGACAAGAAGGAACGTGTCGGACGTATCCTTCAGATGCATGCAAACAAGAGAATGGAGCTCGAGAAGGTTTACTCGGGTGATATCGCCGCTGCGGTAGGTCTTAAGTTTACCACAACAGGTGATACTCTCTGTGATGAGAGAAATCCCGTTATCCTTGAGTCTATGGAGTTCCCGGAGCCCGTTATCGATATCGCTATCGAGCCCAAGACCAAAGCAGGTCAGGACAAGATGGGCGAGGCTCTTGCAAAGCTTGCTGAAGAGGATCCCACATTCCGTGTTACAACCAATGCAGAGACAGGCCAGACGATCATCGCCGGCATGGGTGAGCTCCACCTCGATATCATCGTAGACAGACTTCTTCGTGAGTTCCACGTTGAGGCCAATGTCGGAGCACCTCAGGTTGCTTATAAGGAAGGAATCACCAAGGAAGTTGAAGTTGATTCCAAGTACGCTAAGCAGTCCGGTGGACGTGGTCAGTACGGTCACTGCAAGGTTATCTTCACACCTATGGATGTTAACGGTGACAAGACCTATGAGTTTGAGTCGACAGTTGTCGGCGGTGCGATCCCGAAGGAATATATCCCCGCTGTATCGGACGGTATCGAAGATGCTATGAAGTCCGGTATCCTCGGTGGATATCCCGTACTCGGTATCCATGCTAACTGCTACGACGGATCATTCCATGAAGTCGATTCAAGTGAAATGGCGTTCAAGATCGCAGGATCCATGGCGTTCAAAGAGGCAATGCAGAAAGCTAACCCCGTACTCCTCGAGCCCATCATGCGTGTTGAGATCACAGTACCCGAGGATTACATGGGTGATGTTATCGGTGATATCAGCTCACGTCGTGGACGTATCGAAGGAACAGAGGATATCAACGGAACAAAGCTTATCCGCGGATTCGTACCTCTTTCCGAGATGTTCGGATACACAACCACCCTTCGTTCCAAGACCCAGGGTCGTGGCGCATTCTCGATGTTCTTCTCGACATACGAGCCGGTACCGAAGAATGTGCAGGAAAAGGTTCTGAGCAACAAGGCTCGTTAAGGCTGTTGCGGAACCGGCCGAATTCCTTAGTGCTTTAAGGAAATGAGGCGTTTTAGAGGTGAAAATTGCGCTTGCATTATTTTATACTATGAAATATAATATGGTGCATGAGCGGTTTTGAGCCCCAGAATAAATTCCGGGCATCTCGCCGCCGCTTTATATGGCACAGAGATGCTGCCGGATCATTATTAGACAGCTCAAAGGAGAGCAGAGTATTTAAGGAGGATTCATAGTAATGGCAAAAGCAAAATTTGAAAGAACGAAACCCCATTGTAACATTGGTACCATCGGTCACGTTGATCACGGTAAGACAACTCTTACCGCTGCTATCACAAAGGTTCTTGCTACAAGACTTGGACTTGGTGAAGTAGTAGATTTCGACAAGATCGATAAGGCTCCCGAAGAGAAGGCTCGTGGTATAACAATCTCCACCGCTCACGTTGAGTACGAGACAGAGAAGAGACACTACGCACACGTTGACTGCCCCGGCCATGCTGACTACGTTAAGAACATGATCACCGGTGCTGCTCAGATGGACGGCGCTATCCTCGTAGTTGCTGCTACAGACGGTGTTATGGCTCAGACAAAGGAGCACATCCTCCTTTCTCGTCAGGTAGGTGTTCCGAAGATCGTTGTATTCCTTAACAAGTGCGATATGGTTGACGATGATGAGCTTATCGAGCTCGTTGAGATGGAGATCACAGAGCAGCTCGAAGAGTACGGCTTCAATGATTGCCCTATCGTTCGTGGTTCAGCTCTTAAGGCTCTTGAGGATCCCAACAGTGAGTGGGGCGACAAGATCCTTGAACTCATGAGAACAGTTGATGATTACTTCCCCGATCCCGTTCGTGAGACAGATAAGCCTTTCCTTATGCCTGTCGAGGACGTATTCTCTATCACAGGTCGTGGTACAGTTGCTACAGGCCGTGTTGAGCGTGGTGTTGTTCATGTCGGCGACGAAGTTGAGATCGTTGGTGTTAAGGAAGAGACACGTAAGGTTGTTGTTACCGGTGTCGAGATGTTCCGTAAGCTCCTTGATGAAGGCCAGGCTGGTGATAACATCGGTTGCCTCCTTCGTGGTGTAAACAGAACCGATATCGAAAGAGGACAGGTTCTTGTTAAGCCCGGTTCGGTACATTGCCACAAGAAGTTCAAGGCTCAGGTTTACGTTCTTACAAAGGACGAGGGTGGACGTCATACACCTTTCTTCAACAACTACAGACCTCAGTTCTACTTCAGAACAACTGACGTTACCGGTGTAACAGAGCTTCCTGCAGGCACAGAGATGTGTATGCCCGGCGATAACATCGAGATGACAATCGAGCTCATCCATCCCATCGCTATGGAGCAGGGACTTGGCTTCGCTATCCGTGAGGGTGGTAGAACAGTCGGCTCAGGTAAGGTTATTGAGATCATCGAGTGATACAAGCCTGAGAGCAGAAAAAAGCATAATAATAATCCGCCGGCAAGCTTGCTTGCCAGGCGGATTTTTTATGCTTTTTTCTATTTGAGGGCGCCCACGATTACAAATGATTTGCTTGCAAATCATTTGTAGAGTGATCGCCCGGCTCTCAGGCTTGTATCACTCGAGAGCCTGAGTGAGCATCTCTGATTTGAGGGCGCCCACGATTACAAATGATTTGCCTGCAAATCATTTGTAGAGTGAGCGCCTCTGTTCTCGGGATAGTATCATTTTTCTTATGAAGTTTGTGAACAAAAATTAAAAAATGTGAACAGACAAATATATTGTCATATGATATTCTTTAAAAGAGGAGGAAGTTACAGAGATGAAAAAAGTTTTGGCTTTGTTAGCGGCTTTAATGATTGTGTGTACCGGAATAAACACTGTATATGCCGATACAGATTGTGGTGTTGATTGGTTGATAAATGAGGAGATAGAGAAAGTAAAAACAGTCAGGGATCAACTTGATAAGGTATTAAAAGCAGAACTGGCGATGAAAGGACCGACCTGGGAAAAAGCTGATGGCGAAAAGGTTGAAGGTTTTGGACAACTTGCAAAATATGATATAGATAAGGCATATAAGATTCAACCCATCTGGTCTATGAATGCTGCAAAGGAAAGCGGGAGTGTTAAGGATTCAATAGAAAAATATGAATTTTATGATGTTCCGGCTGTTACTGCAGATGGCATGAATGCTCTTGTTACTATCATGGATGATGGAGGGGAATTAAGGTTTCACTCTATGAGTTATGGCGGTGACACGAAGGATCTGATTGTTGATTTTGAAAAGGTGAAAAAAGGGATCGAAGAATCGTCATTGGTAAATGAAAAACTGATTTCAATGCAATTGTTAAATTTTGCTGCGTTTGAAACTGAGTTTGTCTTTTTTAACACACAGGATGAAGAGTATTTGATGCCTTTCTATAGTACAGGTCAGTTTGGCGAGAAAAAACTGGAAAAATACAAAGTGTACCCGGCAAGTGAATTGGTGGAAATGTTCACCGAATACTATGACGAAGAAAACGGATCAGAAAAGGAACGATTATATGGTGGAATCGCGCTTCCCAATAAGAACCTAAAGCAAGAGGAAACAAGCAACTATCTATTATGGATAGGCATACCAACGGCAATGGTAATTGTAATATTGTTGGTTGCATTATATTATAATAAACGAAAGGTACAGATGCGCAAGTGAAAAATACATAAGCAATAATATGGGGACTGATCACGTGGTGATTCAGTCCCTGTCTTTGCAGTTCTTATTGCAACCATAGCAAAGAATGAGCAGAGACGCTTCAGACGTGAAAAGCGCTCCCGGCCCACAGACGTGGAAGCGCTCCGCACTTGAATATTCCTCCCCTGCGGTATATACTAATATATTGCAGTATTATACATATCTAAGAAAGCGTACAACCAGATGAACAGATTATCAGACCCCGTTATAGAGTGGGTAAAGAACTACTTCTCATTCAGTCCGGATGCCAAGGCGATTGTCGGTATTTCGGGCGGAACCGATTCTTCGGTCACTGCGGCGTTACTTGTTGCGGCACTCGGAAAAGACCGTGTTATCGGAGTGCTCATGCCTTGCGGAACACAGCATGATATAGATGTGAGCAGGAAGCTCGTGGAACATCTTGGTATCAAATACCATGTGATCAACATAGAAGAAGCCATGAAGGGCGTTACGAACGCTATAGCCGACAGCATCGGGAAGGATCCCATGCTTGAGGATGTCTACAGGACCAACACTCCCGCGCGCCTGCGCATGACTGTTCTGTACGGAATTTGCGCTATTTACGGAGGAAGAGTTGCCAACACCTGCAACCTCTCCGAGGATTATATAGGGTACTCCACCAAGTTTGGTGACAGTGCCGGTGACTTCTCGCTTTTAGCACACTTTACAAAGACAGAGGTTCGCATGATCGGCAGGGAGCTCGGGCTTCCCGACCTCTTCGTGGAGAAGGTGCCCGAAGACGGCATGAGCGGACAGAGCGATGAAGAACGGATGGGCTTCACATATGCGGTGCTCGATAATTACATCAGGACCGGTGAAATCGAAGATCCCGCTGTTAAAGCAAGCATCGACAGAAAGCATGCGGCCAATCTTCACAAGATCAGCCCCATGCCGGCATATAACCCCGGTATTTCAAGAATAAACTGAGAATAACGACCAACGATCGGAAAGGAAGCATATTGATATGAAATTCAAACCGATGATATTTTCTCTTCTTGACACTGACCTATACAAGTTCAACATGAACCAGGTCATTTTCCATAAGCATACAAACCTTGTGGGAGAGTATCACTTTAAGTGTCGAAACAACGGGATCGTCTTCACACAGGAGATGCTCGACGAGATAAATGCCCAGATCGATCATCTGTGCAGCCTGAGACTCACGCCCGAGGAACTTGGATACCTCAAGAGCATCCGTTTTATCAAGGATGACTACGTTGAGTTCTTAAGACTGTGGCATCCGATCAGGGATTACGTGACAACCTCGCTCAACAACGGCGAGCTTTCAGTCATCATTAAAGGACCCCTTTTCTCCGCGATGCAGTTCGAGATATATCTTCTCGAGATCATTAACGAAACCTACTTCCGAATGAAGTATGACTATAACGAACTCCTTGAAGGTGCGAAGGAGAAGCTTTCGGCCAAGATCGAAAGCTTCAGAAACGGGATCTACACCTTTAAGTTCGCCGAATTCGGTGCGCGCAGAAGGCTCTCCGGAGAGTTTGAGGAGTACGCTATCCGCGAACTCGCACAGAAGACCCAAAACATGGTTGGAACCTCTAATGTATATTTTGCATGGAAGTACAATCTCACGCCCATCGGAACATATGCACATGAGTACGTGCAGATGTATCAGGGAATCGATTCGATACCTCTTGCATACACAAACCATTATGCGATGAAGGACTGGTACGAGGAGTATCAGGGTGACAACGGAACAGCCCTTACGGATACGATCACGACCGACCTCTTCCTCAGGGATTTCAACCGCAGCTACGTCAACAACTATTCAGGCGTGCGCCATGATTCGGGAGATCCCTATGTGTGGGGCGAGAAGATGATCGCGCACTACAAGAGCTTCGGAGTCGATCCGAGGACCAAGATGCTTCTGTTCTCGGACAGCCTCGACTTCAATACCGCTCAGACACTCTATGATTATTTCAAGGATAAGGCCAAGGTATCGTTCGGGATCGGAACGTTCATCTCAAACGACACACCTGCAGAGCCTCTTAACATAATCATTAAGCTGCAGTACGTGAACGGACGTCCCGTAGCAAAGCTCTCGGACAGCGACGGCAAGTCGATGTGCGACGATGATGATTACCTCAGGCACCTCAAGGCCTCGGTAGCTTTCAGACTTGCCAGAGAGGCCCAGGCCAAGGATTACTGATCCGGCGGGGCAAAAACTAAAGCGTATTACGGGTGCGACTATGTATGATAAAGGAATGGTCCTCGGAAGATTTCAGGGGATTCACAAAGGCCATCAGGCTCTCATAGAAAAAGCGCTGGAGAACTGCAGAAGAGTTCTTGTCTTCGTCGGCTCCAGCGACAAATCGGGGACGGTTCGCGATCCATTCACATATGAATTTCGCGAAAGAATGCTCCGTGATCTCTACGGCGAAAAGGTGACAGTCAGCCCCCTTCCCGACATTGGTGTCGGTGACGTGGGCTTTTGGGGCGAATACCTGCTCAGGATGAGCGCGGAAGTGCTCGGCGAGCAGGCTGATGCCATCGTGTGCGGGAACGAGGAGAAATACAAGCTCTGGTTCCCCGACAAGCCGTCTCTTGCTCTGATCCATCTGGACAGAAACGATATTCCCATGTGCGCGACTCAGCTTCGCGAATATATTTTGAATGATGATTACCGGTCATTTTGCGAATGTACCGACGAGAGGCTCCGTCATTACTACGGAGTAATGAGAGGGATACTTCTGAAAGTATCCGCCGGGCACGGATGTGCCGACAGCTGCATGAACAAGATCAAATAAGATGCATGGAAGGTGTGCCCGTTTCGAACAGGCACATAACTTTGAGCCTCTTCTACGAATACAGGAAACTTGGGAAGATGCTGCCCGTGAGCGACCTCGGTCCTTACGGAATGTATCTCAAAGAAACCATCTAATGACTTTTACTCTGACCCGCCTTGTGATATACTACAGCGGAAGGTGCGCGGCACCTGACCGTCCCGTATATCCGGGGCGGGTCTCGTGATAAAACTCTTCCGGAGCCGGAAACCGCGGCCCGGAGGATCAAGAAAAGGGGAAAGATATGAAGATAGTTGTTTTGGCAGGAGGACTCAGTACAGAGAGAGACGTGTCTCTCGTTTCGGGAAAGAAGATCTACGATGCTCTGAAAAGCAAGAACCATGACGTTGTCCTGCTTGATGTATATCTTGGTTACAAAGGAGATGTGAGCACGGCTTTTTCGGGCAATACCGAGCCCGAAGCCTTCGTTATTTCGGAGGACGAGCCCGATCTTGAGGCGATCAGGGCGATGCGTGAGGACGGCGGAGAGTCGTTCTTCGGACCCGGAGTCCTTGAGCTTTGCAAGGCAGCCGATGTGGTGTTCATGGCTCTTCACGGCGACTGCGGCGAGAACGGCAAGATCCAGGCCGCTTTCGACCTCTACGGCATCAGGTACACAGGAACCGGATACCTCAGCAGTGCGTTTGCGATGGACAAGTACGTTACGAAGCTTCTTTTTGAGAAGACGGGCATCCCGACTCCGCCCTACAAGCTTCTCATCGACAAGAACACGGATTATGTTCCCGCGTTCCCCGCTTTTGTCAAGATCTGCAGCGGCGGATCTTCGGTCGGCGTTTACCGCGTTACGAATGAGGCAGAGTACAGGGAAGCTCTTGACAAGGCATTCGCCTACGAGCCCAAGGTCCTTGTCGAGCAGGCGATCATCGGCCGTGAATTCTCGGACGGGGTTATAAGCGGTGAGGCGCTTCCCGTCATCGAGCTCGCTCCCAAGGTTGGTTTCTACGACTACAAGAACAAATATCAGAAGGATTCGACTGTCGAGACTTGTCCCGCCGACATCCCCGAGGAGCTTTCAAAGAAGATCCGCGAGTATGCCGTTGCGGCTTACACTGTGCTCGGGATCAGTGCCTACGCAAGGATGGACTTCATGGTAGACAACTCGGGCAATGTCTATTGCCTCGAGGCCAACACTCTCCCCGGCATGACTCCCATGAGCCTTATGCCTCAGGAGGCGGCAGCGGTCGGGATGTCCTTCCCCGAACTTTGCGAGAAGATCATCGAGGTTTCGCTGAAAAGATTCTGAACAGGAAGGACTTTTGTGTAAATGCGCGGTTTAACTGTTAAAAATATTGCGGATGCGGTCGGTGCCAACGCATATGTGGTAAGAGGCGGCTCTCCCGTCAAAGCCGGGGATGATCTCCCTGCCACCGAAGCTTCGGCTGTTGTCATCGATTCGAGACTTTGTGAAAAAGACTGTGTCTTTGTGGCGACCAAAGGTGAAAGAGTCGATGGTGCCGATTTTATCGGAAGCTGTTTTGAGAAGGGTGCGCTTGCAGCGATCACCGAGAGGGTACCCTCTGAGGGGTCAGAGGACGGCATCTGGCTTGTTGTGAAGGACAGCTTTGATGCATTAAAGAAGCTTGCGACCTACTACAGAAGCCTGATGAGCGAGGTGAAGATCGTTGGGATCGTCGGAAGCGTCGGCAAGACAAGCACCAAGGAGCTTACCGCTGCTGCGCTTTCTGTCAGGTACAACGTCCTTGCAACACAGGGCAACCTCAACAACGAGATCGGAGTTCCGCTGACACTTCTGCGCCTGCGCGACTGTCACGAAGCAGCTGTTGTCGAGATGGGGATCAGTGACTTCGGTGAGATGAGCAGGCTCGGAGCCATGGTCCGGCCCGATATCGTTCTGTTCACAAACATTGCACCCTGTCATCTTGAAGCGCTCGGGAGCCTGGACGGAGTCCTGAAAGCCAAAACTGAGATATTCGACTACATCAGGGAGGGCGGAACGGCCGTCCTTAACGGCGCGGATGAGAAGCTGCGCACCGTCACCTCGGCACGCGGAGCAAAGCTTTTGTTCTACGGGCCGGGCACCTGCATGAGAGCGGAGAAGGTCGTCGATGAAGGTATCGAAGGATCTCGTTTCGAGGCCGTCTTTGATGACGGCACGGACAGCGAACGATCTGAAGTCAGACTCGCGCTTCCCGGAGCGCACATGATCGGGAATGCTCTCGGTGCGGCTTTGGTCGCAAGACTGATGGGCGTGAGCGTGTCTGAAGCTGCGGAGGGACTCGGCTCTGTCAGTCCGGCAAACACAGGCCGTTCTGTCAGGGAATCCTTTGAAGGAATAGATTACATAAACGACGCATATAACGCCAGCCCGCTCTCCGTGCGGGCCGCGCTCGACATCCTCTCGGGTGTCAAAGGCAGGAAGGTCGCCGTGCTCGGTGACATGCTCGAACTCGGAGAGAAGGAGTGTGAGCTTCATGCCGGGATCGGTGAGTACGCCGCCCGGAAGAAGGTTGAACTGCTGATCTGCGCGGGGAGGCTCTCGAAGAACACTGCGGATGCTTTTAAAAAGGCGGGCGGAGAGGTGCTCTGGTTCCCGGGGACAGACGAACTGGTCGGAAGCGGTACGCTTCCCCTGAAAAAAGGTGACACTGTGCTCATCAAGGCATCTCACGGCATGCATTTTGAGAGGATCCTGAAGGCCGTACAGGAAAAAACATTAAGAGTAGAGGACTAAATGCCCTGAAAGAGTGAAAGCAAAAGGGCAGAGGATCCCCCTGAGAAGACCGAAATAAAAACAAAAATAAAAGGGCGGAAAGCCCCTGAAAAGACCGGAATAAAAGGGGAAGGCGAAAACTCTTGAAAAGAACGGAACAAAAGGAAAAAGGCAGTCACGAAAGAAAGAGAACAATATGGACATCAGAGAGTACATGAAAGATCACACCGTCTACTTTGACGGAGGTATGGGTACCATGCTCCAGGCCAGGGGCCTGCAGCCCGGCGAGCTCCCCGAAAGGTGGAACGAATCTCACCCCGACGAACTGGTCGATATACACAGGCTTTATTTTGATGCGGGTTCGGATGTCGGGACGGCCAACACCTTCGGCGCCAATTCCTTCAAGTACTCGGATGACGAACTGACACGGTACATTACTGCCGGAATAGATCTCGTCAAAAAGGCGATGAAGCTCACCAAGGATCCCGACAGACCCATGTTCGCGGCACTTGATGTCGGACCTGTCGGAAGACTCTTGAAGCCCTACGGCGACCTCGAATTTGACGAGGCCGTAGAGGTTTATTCAAAGACCATAAAGATCGGAGCCGAAGCCGGAGCCGACCTTGTCATCATAGAGACGATGAACGACAGCTACGATACAAAAGCGGCTCTGCTCGCTGCAAAGGAAAGCTGCGATCTGCCGGTCATCGTATCGAATGCGTACGGCGAAGACGGCAAGCTTATGACCGGAGCGTCGCCGACGGCGATGGTGGCCATGCTCGAGGGACTCGGAGCGGATGTTATAGGCGTTAACTGCTCACTCGGGCCCAAAGAACTTGAGGGCGTTGTCGATGAGTATCTGAAGACCGCGTCGGTGCCTATAATCGTTCAACCCAATGCCGGCCTTCCGCGCGTTGAAAACGGCAGGACAGTCTTTGATGTGGATGAGGAAGAGTTCTCGTCCGTCATGAAGAGCTTTATCGATAAGGGAGTCCGTGTTGCGGGCGGATGCTGCGGAACCACTCCCGCGTATATTGCGGCTACGCTTGAGAAGTCCGGCAGGGCGGTCATAAATCCGCAGGCCGTATGCGATAAGGGTCTGACGATGATCAGCTCATACACTCATGCTGTGATCTTCGACAGATCGCCCATACTCATCGGCGAGAGGATCAACCCCACCGGCAAGAAAAAGTTCAAGGAAGCCTTGAGAAACCACGACATCGACTATATCCTTTCCGAAGGACTGCGCCAGCAGGAGCGCGGCGTGCATGTGCTTGATGTCAATGTCGGTCTCCCCGAGATCGACGAACCCGAGCTGCTTGACACCGTTACGAGAGAGCTTCAGGCGATCATCGACTTGCCTCTTCAGATTGACACCACAGACATCACGGCGATGGAACGTGCGCTCCGTCACTACAACGGCAAGGCACTGATCAACTCTGTCAACGGCAAAAAAGAAGTCATGGAAGCCGTTTTCCCGCTTGTTGCGAAATACGGCGGACTCTGTGTTGCGCTCACTCTCGATGAGGACGGTATCCCGGCGACAGCGCAGGAGCGTGTTGCGATCGCGAAAAACATCATCGCGACAGCCGAGAAGTACGGCATCGGAAAGAAGGACCTCCTGTTCGATACGCTTGCGATGGCTATAAGCGCCGACAGCGAGGCTGCACTTGCCACTCTCGGATCACTCCATACCATTAAGAACGAGCTCGGTTGCCATACATCGCTCGGGGTTTCAAATATCTCGTTCGGACTGCCCCAGAGAGAGACCATCACATCGACTTTCTTTGCGATAGCGCTTGAAAACGGGCTTTCGGCAGCGATCATGAATCCTTTTGCGGACGACATGATGAAGACATATTACTCGTTCAGGGCTCTTCACGCTCTTGATGAAAACTGCAGTGATTATATCGAGTTCGCCACGAATTTTGTGCCCGCGACGGTTGCCGCTCCCGCGGGACAGGGCGTGGGAGCTTCCGGTGCGGCTGCGCCCGGCAAGGATGCCGACATGTCTCCCCTAAAGCACGCGATCATAAAAGGACTCAAGGAAAAAACGGGCGCCATCACGGCTGAGATGCTCGCGGCAGGCGCGGATCCGCTTGCTCTCGTTTCGGATGAGGTCATCCCTGCGCTCGACAAAGTCGGAGAAGGCTTTGAGAAGAAGACGATGTTCCTTCCTCAGCTGCTTATGAGCGCGGAGGCATCGCAATACGCGTTCGAACAGATCAAAGCGGAAATGAACAAGCGCCCCGGAGAGAGCGTCAGCAGGGGAAAGTTTGTGATAGCCACGGTAAAGGGCGATATCCACGATATCGGCAAAAATATAGTTAAACTCCTGCTTGAGAACTACGGCTTCGATGTTGAGGACCTCGGCAGGGACGTGCCTCCCGAGACGGTCCTTGAGGCAGTGAAACGCACGGGAGCCAAGCTTGTGGGTCTTTCGGCGCTTATGACCACGACCGTACCCGCCATGGAGGAGACGATCAAGCTTCTCAGAAAAGAAGCGCCCGATGTCCTGATAGTGGTCGGCGGAGCGGTACTCACACAGGAGTACGCCGACAAGATAGGTGCGGATCACTATGCAAAGGATGCGATGGCGACCGTCAGGTACGCCTGCGAGATCGCTGACAGATAACTAGGACTGCCGCCGGATACGCCTGCGAGGTTGTTGACGGATAAATAAGACTGACGCCGGATACGCCTGCGAAGGGCCCGACAGATAAAACACGCTTGACACATTGCATTTCGGAGTATATAACAATAATACTGTTAGCTCGTACTAACCCGTGATCTGCGCGCCTTTATGAGCAAACAATGGGGTTCGCCCTGAAGATCGTCAATATGAGTGCGTTGCAAATCGGACAGAGATCATCTTTAACATGGACGGGGAACGGAGCGGATCGTGGAAAATATTTATAACAAGAGGAGCCTGCTTTATGAGTACACTTAGGGATATTGGGATCGGAAAAACCGCGAGGGTTGTGAAGATCCTGGGTGAGGGTGCGATAAAGAGAAGGATCATGGACATGGGGATCACAAAGGGGACTACCGTCACGGTACGAAAGGTCGCACCGCTCGGAGATCCCATTCAGATAAGCGTCAGGGGTTACGAACTCTCCCTTAGAAAAGAGGACGCAGCCAACATTGAAGTCGAGACTATCTAAAGGAAACGCAGTCGAAAAATCACGACTGCAAAGAGACGCTACCAACATTGAAGTCGAGATTATCTGATCATCTAAACAGGAGAAAACGAATGAATAGCGAGATAAGGGTGGCGCTGGCCGGTAATCCCAACAGCGGAAAAACCACTCTCTTTAATGATCTCACCGGCTCAAACCAGTTTGTGGGAAACTGGCCGGGGGTTACGGTTGAAAAAAAGGAAGGAAAGCTCATCAAGCATGACGATGTTACGATCGTTGACCTTCCGGGCATATACTCACTCTCTCCGTACACACTCGAAGAGGTTGTCGCCAGAAAATATCTTATAGACGAGAGACCGGACGCGATCCTCAATATCGTGGACGGTACCAATCTTGAAAGAAATCTTTATCTCACCACGCAGCTTATCGAGCTGGGAATTCCTGTAGTTATAGCCATAAACATGATGGATGTCGTCCGCAAAAAGGGTGACAGACTTGACACTGATGCGCTTGCCAAGCGCCTTGGTTGCGGGATCATCGAGATCTCTGCCTTGAGGGGAGAGCATACCGTTGATGCGGCATGGGCGGCGGTCGATGCGGCACGCACAGGCAAAAAGATCCCGCGTCACTCGTTTTCGGGTCCCGTTGAGCACGCTCTTGCTCACATCGAGGAAGCGGTTGTTCACGATTTTCCTCCCGAACAGCAGCGCTGGTACGCTATCAAGCTCTTTGAGCGTGACGAGAAAGTTCTTGAGCGCTTCAAGCTACCTCAGTCCACGCTGGCTCACATCGAAGAAGACATCAAGGCGGCGGAGGCCGAGCTTGACGACGATGCCGAAAGCATCATCACAAACGACAGATACGACTACATCACCCGTATCCTGAGCGATATCTACAAAAAAAAGAACCCCGACGGCCTGACAACCTCTGACAGGATCGACAGGGTGGTAACGAGCAGATGGCTCGGACTCCCTATCTTTGCGCTGATAATGTTCGCGGTCTACTGGATCGCCATGATCGGAGTCGGGCAGCCTGCAACGGACTGGGCAAACGACGGCCTGTTCGGTGAAGGCTTCAATCTTTTCGGGATCGGCGACGGGCCGGGAAGCGGGATATGGGTTCCCGGGATCCCCGTGCTCATCGGGAACTTTCTTGAGTACATCGGATGCGCCGGGTGGCTAAAGAGCCTCATACTTGACGGGGTGATCTCCGGTGTCGGTTCCGTCCTCGGATTTGTCCCGCAGATGCTCGTACTCTTCCTGATGCTCGCATTTATCGAGGCCTGCGGATATATGTCACGAGTCGCATTCGTCCTCGACAGGCTCTTCAGACGCTTCGGTCTTTCGGGCAAGAGCTTTATTCCGATAATCGTCGGAACGGGCTGCGGCGTGCCGGGTATCATGGCGTCGAGAACGATCGAGAACGAACGTGACAGACGTATGACGATCATGACCACAACGTTTATACCGTGCGGCGCGAAGGTTCCTTTTATAGCGCTGATCGCGGGAGCAGTCTTCGGCGGGAGCGCATGGATCGCAACCGGCGCATATCTGATCGGTATCGCGTCAATCCTCTGCTCGGGAGTCATCCTCAAAAAGACAAAGATGTTTGCCGGAAAGCCCGCACCTTTCGTGATGGAGCTTCCGGAGTATCATATGCCCACCTTCTCCAACGTGATGCGCAGCATGTGGGAGCGCGGATGGAGCTTTATCAAGAAGGCCGGAACCATCATCCTTCTTTCGTCCATCGTCATCTGGTTCCTCTCGCGCTTCGGCTGGTATGAGGGAAGCTTCGGATTCCTCACGGTCGAGCAGATAAGCGGAAGCATCCTTTCTTACATCGGAGCCGGTATCGCCTGGCTGTTCGCACCTCTCGGGTGGGGGACTTGGCAGGCGGCGGTCGCTTCGATCACCGGCCTGGTCGGCAAAGAGAATATCGTCAGCACGCTAGGTGTCCTGTACGGAACCGGCGGAAGCGTTTCCGAAGCTGTCGGAGAGGCTTTCTCGGCGTCATCGGCGATGAGCTTCCTGCTCTTTAACCTTTTGTGCGCGCCCTGCTTCGCGGCCATAGGCGCTATAAGAAGAGAGATGAACAGCCGCAGGTGGACGTGGTTCGCCATCGGTTATGAATGCTTGTTCGCATATGCTGTGGCATTCGTCGTATTCCGGCTCATGAGCGCTTTCTCGGGCTCGGGAAGTGTAGTTGGAACCGTGATCGCAGTGATAGTGGTGATCGGGTTCTTCTGGCTTCTCTTCAGGCCCTTTAAAGAAGCAACTTCATTAAAAGAAGAATGACGTATTGCACAAATCGTGTATCCGTGCTACAATCAATTGGATTATGGGACTCTATGCGCCCAACGGTAATTATTCAGAAGGAGAAATAACAATGAGTTACAAGACAGAAGAACTGGCAAAGAACAGTTACAAGATCACCATCGAAGTTGATGCGCAGGAGTTCGAAAAGGCTTGCGAGAAAGCATACCAGAAGAATAAAGGCAAGATTCAGATACAGGGTTTCCGCAAGGGTAAGGCACCCAGAGCACTCATCGAGAAGATGTACGGACCTTCCGTATTCTACGAGGACGCAGCAAACATCGTTATCCCCGATGCATATGCTGAGGCAGCCGAGCAGTGCGGACTTGATATAGTTTCCAAACCCGAAGTGGATGTTGAGCAGATCGAGAAGGGCAAGAACTTCATCTTCACGGCAGTCGTTGCTACAAAGCCCGAGGTTGAGCTCGGCGAGTACAAGGGTGTCGAAGTTGAGGTACCCAAGGTTGAGGTCAGCGATGACGAAGTTGCAGCCGAGCTTGAGAAAGAGCGCGAGCGCAATTCACGTACCATAACCGTTGAAGACAGACCTGTAGCTGACGGCGACATCGTCAGGATCGACTACGAGGGCTTCGTTGATGGCAAGGCATTCGACGGCGGCAAGGCAGAGGATGCCGATCTCACCATCGGATCGCACACATTCATCGACACATTTGAGCAGCAGCTCATCGGCAAGAACATTGGCGACAAGGTCGAAGTAAATGTCAAGTTCCCTGAGGAGTACCATGCGGAAGACCTCAAGGGCAAGGACGCTATGTTCAAGGTTGCAGTGAAGGGTATCTCCGTTAAGGAGCTCCCCGCACTTGATGATGATTTTGCGGCAGACGTTTCCGACTTTGATACTCTCGACGAGTACAAGGCAGACATAAAGAAGTCGCTCGAAAAGAAGAAGCAGGAAGAGACTGACCGTATCAAAGAGGATGCGGTTGTCGAGAAGATCATCGAGAACAGCACCATGGAGATTCCTCAGGCCATGATCGACGAGCAGAAGATGCAGATGGCTGAGGATTACGCACAGAGACTTCAGTATCAGGGTCTTTCCATCGAGCAGTACTTCAAGTTCACGGGCATGACAGCTGAGAAGTTCCTCGAGGAGATGGAGCCCCGCGCAGTAAAGAGCATCAAGACAAGACTCGTCCTTGAAGCGGTTGCCAAGGCTGAGAACCTCACGGCATCCGACGAAGACATCGAGAAGGAATTCGATGAGATGGCTGAGAGATACAGCATGGAAAAGGACAAGATCAAGGAATTCATCAAGGGCAAAGAGCTCGAGAACATGAAGATGGACATCGCTTGCAAGAAGGCAGTTGACCTTGTTCGCGATGCAGCTAAGGAAAAGAAAGAGACCAAGGCCAAGAAAACCACAGCAGCCAAGGAGCCCAAGGAAGCCAAGGAAGTAAAGGAGACCAAGGCAGCCAAGGAGCCTAAGGCAGCTAAAGAGACCAAGGCAAAGAAAGAAACAACCGCCACGGCAGCAAAGGCTCCCAAGGCCAAGAAAGAGACAGCTAAGGCTGCCAAAGAGACAAAAGAAGACTAAAGAGGATTAATGAAAGGAGGTCTCAGCATGAGTCTGGTACCTTATGTCATTGAACAGACAAGTCACGGCGAGAGATCATATGATATATATTCACGCCTCTTAAAGGACAGGATCGTTTTCCTTTCCGAAGAGGTAAATGATGTTACGGCCAGCCTTGTAGTTGCACAGCTCCTCTTCCTTGAGTCGGAAGACCCGAAGAAGGACATCAGCTTCTACATCAACAGCCCCGGCGGATCGGTTACCGCAGGCATGGCCATCTACGACACTATGCAGTACATCAAGTGTGATGTTTCGACGATCTGCGTAGGCCTCGCAGCCAGCATGGGAGCATTTCTCCTTGCGGGCGGCACAAAGGGCAAGAGGATGGCTCTCCCGAATGCGGAGATCATGATCCATCAGCCTTCCGGCGGTGCGCGCGGACAGGCAACCGAGATCCAGATCGTTGCGGAGAACATCTTAAAGACCAAGAAAAAGCTCAACGAGATGCTCGCTGCCAACACAGGCAAGCCTATCGAGCAGGTTGAGAAGGACACCGACAGAGATAACTACATGTCAGCTCAGGAAGCACTCGAGTACGGAATCATTGACAAAGTGATCGAACATCGCTGATCGAAAGGGCTTAAATATGACTAAAGGCAATGGCAAGAGCATGCTTCGATGCAGCTTCTGCGGAAAGACACAGGGACAGGTCAGAAAGCTGATCGCCGGACCCAACGATGTCTACATCTGCAATGAGTGCGTCGACCTCTGCTCCGACATACTTGAGGATGAGCTTGAGCCTCTTTATCCCGAAGAGACCGTCTCTCCCAAGAACATCAATCTTTTAAAACCCGTCGAGATAAAGCAGTTCCTCGACGAGTATGTTATCGGTCAGGAAGATGCCAAGAAGATCCTCTCCGTAGCGGTTTACAATCACTACAAGAGGGTTATGTACGGCGGCAACGATGTTGAGCTCCAGAAAAGCAACATCCTCATGCTCGGTCCTACAGGCTCCGGAAAGACGTACGTGGCACAGACACTTGCAAAGATACTTAACGTGCCTTTCGCGATCGCAGACGCTACCACACTCACCGAGGCCGGTTACGTGGGCGAGGATGTCGAGAATATCCTCTTAAAGCTCATACAGGCAGCAAACTTCGATATCGACCGTGCCCAGTACGGCATCATCTACATAGACGAGATAGACAAGATCGCACGCAAGTCGGAAAATGTTTCGATAACACGTGATGTATCGGGCGAGGGTGTTCAGCAGGCGCTCCTTAAGATCCTTGAGGGCACTGTCGCTTCGGTTCCTCCTCAGGGAGGAAGAAAGCATCCTCATCAGGAATTCATCCAGATCGACACGACAAACATACTCTTCATCTGCGGAGGTGCGTTTGACGGCCTTGACAAGATCATAGGCGCGCGTATCGGCAAGAAATCCATGGGATTCAATGCCGACATCAGCGACACCAACGATCTCAAGATCGGAGATCTTTTCAGACAGATTCTTCCCGAGGACCTTATCAAGTTTGGACTTATCCCCGAGTTTATCGGCAGAACCCCCATTTCGGTGGCTCTCGACATGCTCGATGAAGAGGCACTCGTTGATATCCTCGTTAAGCCGAGAAACGCGATCACAAAGCAGTACAAGAGACTATTCGAAATCGACGGTGTGGAGCTTGAATTCACAGACGAAGCGGTCAGGAAGATCGCACAGCGTTCGTTCGAGAGAAAGACGGGAGCCAGAGGACTTCGTTCCATCTGTGAGTCGATCATGACAGACATCATGTTTGATATCCCTTCGGATCTCCATGTATCAAAGTGTATCGTGACCGAAAAAGCAGCTGCCGGAGAGGGAGGCCCCGATGTGGAATACTTCCCCGAAGGCAAGACCAGGAAACCGCTCGCACGCAGTAAAGCGAGAAAGAAAGGGTCGGGTGAGAGTGCCTGACATGAACGGTTCCGAAGAAAACAACAAGAGGATCGTTAAATCCGCAGAGCTTGAAACGGTCTGCGGCATCACAAGCAGACTTCCGGCAAATGTGCTTCCCGAATTTGCCTTTGCCGGAAAGTCAAATGTGGGGAAATCCTCGCTGATAAACTGTATGCTCGAGAGAAAGTCGCTCGCAAGAACGTCGCAGACTCCGGGCAAGACACAGACCATTAACTATTATCTGATCGACAAGACACTATATTTTGTTGATCTTCCCGGTTACGGGTATGCCAAGGTGTCACAGACGCTTCGTGAGAAGTGGTCCAAGATGACACAAAAGTATCTTTCGGGGTCAAAGGTCCTTAAGCTGGCTTTCCTGCTCATAGACATCAGACATGAGCCGGGAGCGGGTGACAGATCGATGTACGAATGGTTCACAAAGAGCGGCCTTGATGTCGTGGTCGTTGCGACGAAGCTTGACAAGCTTTCGAGAAACGAAGCGGCAAAGCAGTTATCTCTCATTTCTAAAACTCTTGGCATCAAATCTAAATCCGGGATCATCCCCTTTTCATCAAAGACACGAGCAGGACGAGAAGAGCTTTGGCAATTGATCGATTCCAGGCTTAACGAACAAAAAACCATATAAGGGAGGACAATACATGGATTATAACCTTCTTACTCTTGCCGAACTCCAGAAACTGGCAAAGGAAGAGAACATCAAAAGGGTTACAGGGATCAAGAAGCAAGACCTGATCGCCGCTATTGAGGAGAGCGTGAAAAAGAGAACGGCACAGGCGAAGGAAGAACCTGCAATGAAGCCTGCAGCATCGAGTGCGAAGACTGAGGCTGTTAAGGCAGAGGAAGAGGAAAAGCCCGTAAAGAGGCCCGGAAGGCCCAGAAAAGTGGCAGTTCAAGAGGAAAAACCGGCAGTGGAGGAAAAGCCCGCCGCTGAAGAAAAGCCCGCGGCTGCGCCCGCACGCCCGGCAGAGCCCCATACTGTCAGGAGGGAAGTCGTAAGTCCCGCCCAGACCGGAGTTCGTCGTGAAACAGGTGTTCCCGGTGCACCCGTCAGAAGACCCATGCCCGGAGCTCGTCCCATGCAGCAGGGTGAACAGCGCCCCGCTTCCATGGCACGTCCCATGCAGCCCGGTCGTCCCGTAGCACCGTCCGGGCAGCCCATGAGACCGGCAGCCGGACAACCCATGCGCCCCGCCGCACCTACCGCTCAAGCCGGCCGACCCGCAGCACCTGCCGGGCAGCCTATTCGTCCCGCAGCACCTGCTGCACAGCCCGTACGTCCCTCATCGACTGATGAGCAGTCAGCACGTCCCGCCGTTCAGGATCGTTTCCAGGTACAGATCCCCGAGGGAGCAAGTCCCGCAGAGACACTTGCCGCATATATCGCACAGAACTACGCTCTTGCCGGAACACCTCAGGATTCGGGCGAGACAAAGGAAGGAATCCTTGAAGTAATGCCCGAGGGCTTTGCTTTCGTCAGATGCGACAATTTCCTTCCCGGCTCCGGTGACGTCTATGTTTCACCCGCACAGGTAAAGCGCTTCGGCCTCAAGACAGGAGACTATATCGTCGGCAACACAAAGGTAAAGATGCCCAACGAGAAGTTCAGCGCGCTTTATTACATCACAACAGTAAACAAACTTCCTCTGAGCGAGATAGTTAAACGTAAGAAGTTTGAGGATCTTACGCCTATATTCCCGAACCAGCGTTTCCACCTTGAAACGCCCGGCTGCGGCCCCGCGATGAGGATGGTAGATCTTCTTTCGCCCATCGGTAAGGGACAGCGTGGAATGATCGTTTCCCAGCCCAAGGCCGGCAAGACGACACTCCTTAAGCAGATCGCCAAGGCTCTTATCAGGAACCATCCCTCGATACATCTCATCATTCTCCTGATCGATGAGCGTCCCGAGGAAGTTACCGACATGAAGGAGTCCATAAGCGGCGACAACGTTGAAGTCATCTACTCGACTTTCGACGAGCAGCCCGAGAACCACAAGAGAGTATCCGAGATGGTTATCGAGAGAGCTAGACGACTTGTTGAACAGAAGCAGGATGTTGTCATCCTTCTTGACAGTATCACAAGACTTGCACGTGCATATAACCTTACGATCACCGCGAGCGGAAGGACTTTATCCGGCGGTCTCGATCCCGCAGCACTCTACATGCCCAAGAGATTCTTCGGTGCTGCAAGATGCATGCGTGAGGGCGGCAGTCTGACGGTACTGGCTACAGCTCTTGTTGATACCGGAAGCCGTATGGATGACGTTGTATTCGAGGAGTTCAAGGGAACAGGTAACATGGAACTCGTTCTCGACAGGAACCTTTCCGAAAGAAGAGTATTCCCTGCGATCGACCTTCCCAAGTCCGGAACGAGACGTGAGGACCTTCTCCTTACACCCACGGAGCTTGAGGCAAGCAACATCATCCGCAGGGCGTTCAACTCCTCCAAGACGGAAGAAGTTGTCGAGAGGATCATTAACCTCTTTACACATACGCGTAACAACGCCGAGTTCGTCGAAATGGTCAAGAAGACAAGAATAGTACCTTGATGTTGGGAGATAACCTTTATGAACTCAGAGACAGGTAAGGTGATCAAGCTGACGATCCTGTACATACTCAGCAGGGTCGATACACCGATATCGAACAGTCAGATCACCAATTACGTGCTTGAGAATGACTTTACGGATTATTTCACGATCCAGTCGCTCATGGGAGAGCTGATAGACGATGGCTTTGTCTGGAAGAAGACTGTCAGGAACAGAACCTTTTACAGCCTTTCGGATTCGGGCAGAGAGTCGTTTCAGGCTCTCTCCACCGAGCTGTCGCAGAAGATCCGTGACGATGCGGACGAGTACATCAAAAAGAACGCGATGAAGATCCGGGAAGAATCCGATGTCGGAAGCACCTATGTCGAGACCTCGCTCGGAACCTACAATGTCCACCTTTATATCGACGAAGCGGGCGAAAGGATCTTCGAGATAGGGATGATCGTCGCCGATAAGGAGAAGGCTCAGCGTATGTGTGCCGCATGGCAGAAAAAGAGCGAGGAACTCTACCCGCTCGTGTTCGAAAAGCTGCTTACGGGCAGAGAAAAACTGCAGAGCCCCGAATGATCGCGATCAATAAGAAAAGTATTGATTTTTGATTTTTTGTGTGCTATTATATCAAGGCTATGTGTCCATGATAGTGGACGATTATTTGAGCCTATCACGTGGTTCAATGTTTTGAGCGAAATACGAAGGCGGGTGACATCGCCTTCAGGAGAGCAGAGAGGTGAGAAACAATGAGAGAGGACATTCAGCCTACATACTACAAGGCAAAGGTTGTTTGCAACTGCGGCAACGAATTTGAGACAGGCTCTACGAAGCAGGAGATACACGTCGAAATCTGTTCAAAGTGCCATCCCTTCTACACAGGACAGCAGAAGGCAGTTCAGACCCGCGGTGCTATCGATAAATTCAATCGTAAATACGGTCTTGCAAATAACTGATAAGTGTCATGTAAAAGGGTTGAGATTAGTTACTGATCTCAACCTTATTTATAATTACAGGTCTTTTCTAAGGGGGAAGATATGAAAGCATCCGGTATCGGCGGACAAGCCGTAATGGAAGGCGTTATGATGAAGAACGGCGACAACTACGCCGTTGCTGTACGTAAGAATGACGAGGAGATCGTCGTTGAGAAGAGAGAGCACGTCAGCCTTACTAAGAGGGTGAAGTTCTTCGGACTCCCGGTGATAAGAGGGGTTATCATCTTTGGAGAGTCATTGTTTGTGGGCGTTAAGACACTCACATATTCGGCGAAGATCTACGAAGAGGAGACCGAAGGGGAAGCGGCAAAGCAGGCTACGGTCAAGGAAAAGACCAAGGAAGATATCGTTATGGCCGGCACGGTAGTGCTGTCCATCCTCATCGCTGTCGGTCTTTTTATGCTGCTGCCGTTTTTTGCGGCAACACTCATCAAGGATGTCGTTAAGTCCGAATTCCTTCAGGCTCTTATCGAAGGTATCATCAGAGTTACACTGTTTGTTGCATATATAGCGGCCATCTCGCTCATGAAGGACATCAAGCGTGTCTTCATGTATCACGGAGCCGAACATAAGTCGATCAACTGTGTCGAGAACGGCCTGCCGCTCACAGTAGAGAACGTCAGGGCACAGTCAAGAGAACACAAGAGGTGCGGAACCAGCTTTATGCTTTATGTTATGGTTCTTTCGGTCCTCTTCTTCATGTGCATCAGAGTTGACAACTTCTGGCTCAGGATCGTGTTCAGACTTCTTCTGATCCCCGTTATCGCAGGACTCTCGTATGAGTTCATCAGACTTGCGGGCAGAACGACCAACCCTGTTATCACGGCACTTTCAAAGCCCGGACTCCTGCTTCAGAAGCTCACGACACGCGAGCCCGACGACAGCATGATCGAGGTTGCCATCACCAGTGTTGAGGCAGTATTCGACTGGAAGGAGTTCCTTGAGAAGTTCGAGCAGAAGGACGAAGCCGCCGGCAAGAAGCAGAAGAAAAAGACCGGGACCAAGGCCAAGACAAAGAATAAAAAGGCGTCAAAAGAGACTGCCGTTCCCGAAGCGGACGAAGCTGTTGTGGCGAATGTACGTGTCGGTGGCATCACCGATCCCATAGAAGATCTTGACGATGATTTCGACATCATCCCCGAGATCGCAGACAAGAAAGAGACTGAGAAAGAAGCCGAGGCAGTCGAAGAACAGCTTGAGGCAGAGGTCGAAGAAGCAGCCGAAGAGACAGCCGGGGAAGAGCCCGAAGCAGAAACCGAAGAGACAGCCGGGGAAGAGCCCGAAGCTGAGGCGGATGAAGTAACAGGGGAAGCACCCGAAGCTGAGCCGGAGAAAGCATCTGAAGATAAATCCGAAGAAAAGGCAGAAGAAGCAGAGGACAAGTCCGAAGATAAGCCTGAAGAAAAGGTCGAGGAAAAGTCCGAAGATAAGGCTGAAGAGAAGACAGAGGAGAAGTCCGAAGACGAGCCTGAAGAGAAGACTGAGGAGAAATCCGAAGACAAGGCTGAGAAGAAGTCCGACGACGAGGATCATCTCGGATTCTTCAAGGGCAGAAGATCGACCGGCAAGAACACAGGATTCGACAGCGCTCCCGAACCCACAAAGGGTGTTAATCACAGGGCTCCTGTTGAAATCGAAAAGAGAGCGATACCTGAAGAGGATGATGAGGACGATGAGGTCCTTAAGAAGCTTGACAGGTTCTTCGTAAACAAGAACAAGAAGGATTGAGTGAAGTGACATACAGACAGTTACTCGATAAAGCAGACAGATCACTCAAAGAGGCAGGTATCGAAGACCATTTGTCCTGTGCGAGGATCATGGTCTGTGAGGCATCGGGTTTTAGTATGGCTGCAGTTATCCTTCACGAACATGAAGAGGTTTCGGTGGCTCATGAAGAGCGTTTTGAGGAAATTCTTTCAAGACGTCTCAGGCGTGAGCCTCTTGAATATATTACAGGACGTACTTCCTTTATGGGTCTTGATATCATCTGCTCTGAGGATTGTCTGATCCCCAGATTTGATACTGAGATCCTTGCACAGCTCGCAGCCCGGGAAGCGACCGCGCTGAAAGCAAGGTGCGATGCGGAGGGGCGGACTCCGAGGATACTTGATATGTGCACCGGCACGGGATGCGTTGGGATCAGCGTTGCCGCACTTTCGGGTATCAACAGGGTTACGCTTTCCGACATCTCTCCCGCTGCAACCCGGCTTGCAGGCAGGAATGCGTCTGCGAACGGAGTCGAGGCAACGCTTGTTGTTTCTGATCTGTTTGAGGATATTGACGGGGAGTACGACATCATTACCGCCAATCCGCCTTACATCGCAAGCGCTCAGATCGAAACACTCGAACCCGAGGTTGCAGTATTTGAGCCGCGTCTTGCACTTGATGGCGGAGAGGACGGACTTCTGTTTTACAGACGTATAATATCATGCGCTCCGGACCATTTGGCTAAGGGCGCATTTTTGGCGCTTGAAACCGGAGAGGATCAGACGGAGGAGGTTGCAGCTCTGATGCGTTCGGCCGGCTTCTGTGAAGTGGAGGTCCACAGGGATCTGGCTGATCTCCCCAGAGTGGTCTGCGGCCGCAGAAAGTAACCTTTTGACTTCAAAGAGGAGTTTATATGGACATTTTTCAGAAACTGGAGGATATCGCCCTCAGATACGGCGAGGTCCGTGACGAGCTTGCGTCACCCGGCGCGGCTTCGGATCCGTCGCGTTTTAAGAAGCTCATGAAAGAAGAGTCTGAGCTTTCTGTTATTGCGTCCAAATTCGAAGAATACAAGAAAGTCCGCAAGGATATAGAAGATACTTCCGCCATGCTTGAGAGCGAGACAGATCCCGAGATGAGGGAACTCGCGAAAGAAGAGCTCCGGAGCGCGAGCGACCGTTCTGATGAGCTTGAAGGGGAGCTGAAGATCCTTCTTCTTCCCAAAGACCCCGACGACGGCAAGAACGTCATCGTCGAGATCAGAGCGGGAGCGGGCGGTGACGAAGCAGCGCTTTTCGCGGGCGATCTGTTCAGGATGTACCAGAAATACGCCGAATCCATGCGCTGGAAGACAGAGATGGTCAGCTTCAGCGAGAACGGTATCGGCGGCTATAAAGAAATGATCTTTATGATCAACGGACAGGGCGTTTTCTCAAGACTCAAGTACGAAAGCGGAGTTCATCGCGTACAGAGGATCCCTGTAACAGAGTCCGGAGGAAGGATACACACCTCGACAGCCACTGTTGCGATCATGCCGGAAGCCGAGGAAGTCGACGTTCAGCTCGACCTTAACGACTGCAAGTTTGATGTGTTCAGAGCATCCGGTAACGGCGGACAGTGCGTCAACACGACAGATTCCGCGGTACGACTCACTCACATACCCACCGGTATCGTGATCTCGTGTCAGGATGAGAAGTCGCAGCTCAAGAACCGGGACAAGGCACTCAAGGTTCTGAGAGCCAGACTTTACGAGATGGAGCTCGAAAAGGCCCACGAGAAGGAAGCAAGCAACCGCCGCAGCCAGATCGGCACAGGAGACCGCTCCGAGAAGATCAGAACCTACAACTTCCCTCAGAGCAGGTGCACGGACCACAGGATCAAGCTCACTCTGTACTGTCTTGATGACGTCATGAACGGTGACCTCACCGAGCTGCTCGACAGCCTTCAGGCCGCCGACCGCGCAGAGAAGCTTTTACATCTTGAAACCTGATACTCAAGTGAAGTGTTTGGCGAGGAACCGGCTAAAGATTCTTTGAACAGGGGAAAAACTCATGATCGAGAGCAATTCAAACAAAAAGATCAAAGAGCTCGCAGCACTGCAGCGCTCCAAGAAGGAGCGTGAACAGGCCGGGCTTTTTGTGCTTGAAGGGGACCGAATCATACGTGATGCGGTCCTGACCAGAAAAGAGCTTGTAGATAACGTATATGTGAGCGCTACGTACGCTTCCTCAAAGGGACTGCCTGTTGACAACGCACTGATCGTTGCCGACAGTGTCTTAAGCCATGTATGTGAGACGGTCACGGATCAGGGGATACTTGCGACTGTCAGGCAGGAACCGCTACTGAGGTCCGAAGACGAGCTCATGAAGAAGGACAGGATCCTCGTACTTGAGGATATCCGCGATCCCGGAAACCTCGGAACGATCATCAGGACCGCCGAAGCAGCCGGAGTCGAGGCTGTCTTCATGAGCAGCGGAACTGTTGATATCTTCAGCCCCAAGGTTGTCCGCTCTACCATGGGCTCGCTTCTGAGGGTACCCTTTACATACTCCCGTGACATCCTTGAAACGATCAAAAACATTAAAGAAAGCGGCCATACCGTCTATGCAGCACACCTAAAGGGTGCATCCGATATGAGAAAAACCCCGTTTGATGCGCGTCGCGCGATCATCATCGGAAACGAGGGACGAGGTATCTCGGATCCTGTGGCGGACCTGGCAGACAAGAGAGTCTTTATACCCATGCAGGGTGAAGTAGAGTCTTTAAATGCAGCTGTCGCTGCCGCAATTCTTATGTACCACGAGTAGAGCGGTGCTGTGAGCAGAGCGGTGACACAGAGTTTCCAAAAAACAGAGCAGAGCGGTGACACAGAGTTTCCAAAAAACAATCAGATGTGGTTCACTGAACTGACACATATTCTGTTTATCATGTTCCAAACAGCTTCCCAAGGGGACTAATTATGCTAGAAGTCAGTAAAGTACAAAAAACATACGGAGACCACAGGGCGCTCCGAAATCTTTCATTTTCGGCGGTCGACGGCAGGATCGTCGGCTTTTTGGGACCCAACGGAGCAGGCAAGACCACCGCGATGAACATCTTAAGCGGGTTTATGGAGCCTACTTCGGGTACGGTCAGAGTCTGCGGTATGGATCTCGCGAAGGAGAGAAAGAAAGCTCTCGAAGTGACGGGATACCTGCCCGAGAATCCGCCTCTTTATCCCGAAATGACGGTCGTCGAATATCTTCGTTTCACAGCGGCCCTTAAAGGGCTTAGAGGTCGCAGGGGCGAAGAGGAAGCGATCCGTCTGATGAAGCTTTTACAGACCGAAGGAGAGGCTTCTAAACTTATCGGACGACTCTCAAAAGGGACAAAGCAGCGCGTGGCCATTGCGGGAGCGCTTGTGGGCAGCCCGAAGGTGCTGCTCCTCGACGAACCCTCAAACGGCCTTGATCCCGGACAGACAGCCGCATTCAAGAAAGTATTAAAAGACCTCAAAAAGTCGGGCTCGACGATCATAGTGAGCTCGCATATCCTCTCCCAGATCAGCGACCTGTGTGACGAAATGCTCATCATTAACCGCGGAAGGCTGATCGCGTCGGGAACAGCAGAATTCTTCGAAAAGAAGCTTTCGCGTGACGGTGGCCTTGTTGTCGACATACCTGCGCCGGAAGCGGAGTGCCGCAAGGTGCTTGAGAATATCGCCCATATCTGCAGTACAAGATATGAGGGCAGGACCGCTTCGGGTGCGAGTGAGTTCACGATATCGGGTTACAGAACAGATATCAGAAAAGAGCTGTTCTCTGCGATAGCTGAGAGTGGCCTTTACATAGAGCGCCTTGTTCCGGCGGGCAAGACTCTTGAGGAGATCTATCTGGGCATGATAGAAGCCTCGGAGGCTGAGTTTGAAAAAGCCCGGAAGAGGGCCGAGCAAAAAAGAACAGAACAGGAAAAGAAAGGAGAGGACGATGAGGACGATCTTTTCTAAAGAAATCAAATCGTATTTTAATTCTTTTCCCGGATACCTGTTCCTTGCTTTCTTCCTGATATCCGAAGGACTTTATCATTACATATACAATTACGTGTACGCTTCAGCGGATTACCCGTATACACTTGAAGCGTCGAGCCTGCTGCTCATATTCTTCCTGCCGGTGATCTGTGTGAGGATCTTCGCGCACGAGAGGAAGCTCGGGACCGACAGACTCCTTATGACATCTCCCGTTTCAACAGTGGGGATAGTTATTGCGAAGTATCTCGCTGCACTTACACTTGTGATCGCGGCATGTGCTTTGATCAGCTTTCATCCGTTTGTTATGTCGGAGTACGGAGAAGTCAACCTCCGCTCTTCGTACTGGGCGCTTTTTGTATTTATGCTTTTTGCTGCGGCCATGCTGGCTGTCGGGATGTTCATCTCTTCCCTCTTCTCCGGAGAGCTTGTTGCCGGCATCGTAACATTCGCGTGCATGATGTTCGTTTCACTGCTCGATCCGTTTATCGAGATGCTCAGAGGTTACGGTATAGAGCTGCCTGTCGGAGTTTCTCCCTTGTCGCACTTGCATGAGGGACTCGCGGGAAGAGCATCGTTAAGTGACGTTGTATATTTCTTAATTCTTGTTTTAATTTTTATAACAGCGACGGTTGTTTCACTCTCCGCATCGAGAAAGGACCGTGACACACGCGCAAAGCTTGTGATTTCAGGCATTTACGCCGGATTGGCGGTACTGGGGACAGCAGTTTATCTGCTCGTCGGAACGCTCGACATTCATGTCGATCTGACGGCCGGAGGCCTCTATTCTCTAGACGATACAACTGTAGAATACCTTGAAGGCTTCAAAGATCACGTTGTTGTGACTTACATCACGGGTGAAAACGAAGAGGAGAAGGTTTTCAGTGACATCATGGAGGGATTCACCGATGTCTGTGACAATATCGAGTATGTTGTTGCGCTTGAAGGTGATTCTCTTGCACTTGTAAAAAACAAGAACATATCCTCACAGTTCGGAAGCGGATTCCTTGTTACTGATGAGGATACCGGGCTTGAAAAGTTTGTCGACATCGGAGAGATGATCATTTCGACACTTGACTATGAGACCCTTTCTTATAAGATCACGGGTGTGGATTTCGAGGGAAGGATGCTTTCAGCACTCTCTTATGTTGAAGGAACCGACAGACCTTCTGTCGGACTGCTTACGGGCCACGGTGAGGAAGAACTCGCTTCCGGGTTTATCACGATCCTCGACCGCGAAGGCATAGACCATAAGAACATTTCGCTTTCTGCTTCGGGCACTCTTGAGGGATGTGACGCTCTTGTAATATATGCGCCTGCCCGCGACATCTCGGAGGAAGAGTACACCGCTATCCTCGAGTACCTCCTCGCAGGCGGCAGGATCATGATATATGCCGATCCTTCGGCCGGGTCGCTGCCGAACATCGAGTCGCTGATGCGTCATTACGGTATTGATATTGACACTTCCGAAACAGTGCAGGAAAACGACGGAGAGCATTATCTTTCCGGAAACAACCTAGAACTCCTGCCCGACCTGTGCGACGGGGCGATCCCGTCAGACATCGGAAAGGGCAGCATGATCGTGTGCCCTTACGCTTCACCTCTCTACATGAGGAGCAACATAAGCGACAGCCTGACAGTCACACCGATCCTTACCACATCGGAGGATTCGGTCGCACTCAGATATGATCAGGAAAACGACATGGAAGTCACAGCGGCCGAGGGACCTTTTTATCTGGGCATAAAGTCGCGTGAAACCTATGACGACGGCTACAGCGAGATGATCGTCTACTCAGGCGCCTACCTTGTTTCCGACATGTTCCTCTGGAACGGTCCTTATGCCAACGAAAGACTTGCGGTTGCGAGCATTCGCGAGCTCACACCTTATCAGAGCCCCGTACTTGCTCCCGTAAAGAACGTTGAGAACTCGGTCCTTGCTGTTTCTTCTCAGGAGAGCACACTGATCGGGATCCTTTATATAGGCCTCTTCCCCGCAGCGATACTCATACTCGGCGGACTGAATATTATGAAGAGAAGAAACTCTTTACACAGACAATAACAGTTGATGGAAAAGGGCTATTCAATTATAGTATATATAGCGAGCAGATCACTCAGTGATCCGCGAGTTTATTGCAGAGGAATAACTTATGAGTATAGAGTCGGTTAAATTCAGAGGGCGACATCACTCGCACAGAGCGATCACATTCCTTGTTACGGGGTGTGTCTGTCTGGTTGCGATCCTGACCCTTGCGATCCTCAGCGCCGTGTTCGGTGATGTCGGGGATCTGTTCGGGATACTGGGATTCGCCGGATTCTCGATGTCGGTGCTCGGCATCGTGATGAGCGTGTTGTCCATGAAGGAGAGAGATATCTTCGTCAAGGATTCCGTGACGGGGATCGTAATCAATTCTCTTGCGACGCTTTTTTATCTGATACTGTACGTTAGGGGATTAGTGATATGAAATCTTTTAAAAGAAAGGTGAGCCTGTTTGCGACTGTGGGTGTACTGTCACTCGCGGTGCTTGTTGGCGCGCCTTTTTTTGGATCAAGGGTCAAGGCCGATTCGATCAAGGGCGTTGTTACGGCGTCCGAGCTCAGGGTCCGTACGACACCCGATCTGACCAATAATGACAACATCCTGTACTTTGGCGACAAGCAGGTTCTCTTAAAGAAAGACCAGGAGATCACAGTTATCGCTGTTTCGGGTGACTGGTATCATATCCGTGCCGTAGTGGACGGCGAGATCGTCGAGGGTTACTCGATGTCGACCTACGTCAGTGTCGACGGAGACCCTGTCGATGAAACGATCGCGGGGGGCGTTGTCACCGCGATCGAACTAAACGTCAGGAGAGGCCCCGCAACCACATACGGTAAGGTTGAGTACGGTGATTCGACCCTTGTCCTTAAGAAGGACGAGCAGGTTACGGTCCACGCCGTATATGGCGACTGGTATTACATTACTTATAACGACGGGACCAAAAACTATAACGGCTTCTGTAACGGCAGCTATATCGCGGTCGAAGACGGAGCGACTGTTGCGAAGCTCACCGACGCACAGCTCGAGAATTATCTCGTGATGCCTTCGGGAACTGACTCGGGTCAGAACCCCGGAGGAAAGACCGAGACGACCCCGGATCCTGCAGAAAAAGAGGATAAAGAGGACAAAGAAGAGACATCTGTCAAGCCAAAGGACCCTGAAGTACCGGAAGGTTATGTTCAGGTAGAACGAACTATTAATTCTAAATTTAATATTTCAGGAACCGTCACCGCCTCGAAGCTCAATGTCAGGAAGCTCTCCAAGAAGAGCAGTGACGTGGTGTGCGTTCTTAAGAAGGGTGACACGGTTGCGGTGATCAATTCGGTCACCGTCACGACAGGCAAGAACACCGACTCACCGGTCAAGACACGTTGGTACAGGGTGGTCGTTCCGGCAGACGGGACTTTCATGATCGGTTATGTCGTTGAGGACTACCTCGAGCTTGACCTTTCAGAAGGGATAGCCGCCACGACCAAGTATGACAAACAGACACTGAAGGTGAACCCGGACAAAAAGACGGTTGTTAAAAATGCCAAGAAAAAGAAGATAAAGATCGCCAAGAACGAGACGGTCACGATCATCGGAGAAAAGGCTGACGCTTCGGGCAAGAAGTACTTTGAGGTTTCATATACCAAAAAGGATGTCGTTTATACGGGCTACATTCTCTCGACAGACCTTAACCTTTCGCGCGACGTTCCCACATATTCCGTTAAGTTCAACGTCCCCATCGGGGAAGTCAGCAGTGTGGAGCAGATCGAAGGAACACAGGTCAGGGTGGTATATGCGTTCGAAGGAGCCAATGCGATCGCGATCAACGCCCCGGCACTCATGATGCACGAGACTCCGGCATGGGCAACTCCCGTTATCCGTGATGAGAAAGACAATCCCGTAATGATCTACACGGGTGATTCGCTCGAGGTTCTTTCGACCACTCTCGACGGCGACACGCTCTGGTGCTACGTGCGCGTTATCTACGGCGGCAAGGAGTACAAGGGTTACATCTCAAAGGAGCATGTGTCTCCCGATCCTTCCCTTAAGCTCATGAGCAAAGAGGATGAAGAGATGCTTGCGGGCATCTCGACACGCAGTTTTGAGGCGAGTCTCGCGAACGAGGGGTTCCCGGACAGCTACAAGGATGCCTTAAGGAAGCTTCATGAGCTTTACCCGCTTTGGGAATTCAAAGCGTACCATACCGGCCTCACCTGGAAAGATGTGATCGACAACGAGGCGATAGTCGGAAAAAACCTTATACCCAACTCAAAGAGCATCGAGTGGAAGTCACTTGACCCCGGAGCGTACAGTTACAAGACCGATTCTTTTGTGGTTTTTGACGGCTCGACGTGGGTTACGGCTTCGCGCGATGCTATTGAGTATTATATGGATCCCCGAAACTTCCTTGAACAGGATACCATCTTCCAGTTCGAGCTCCTCGCTTATTCGCCTTCGACACAGGGCAGCGAGGCGGTGGACGGAGTCCTGAAGAACACCGCCATGAGCGGAACAGGCTATACGTACACAGACACATCGGGAGACAAGAGGACGATCTCATATACGGATACATTTCTGATGGCGGCCGAGTATTCGGGTGTCAGCCCTCTCCACCTTGCCTCACGTGTAAAGCAGGAGGTCACGACCGGAACGGCCACGATGAGTAACAGCGTTTCCGGCACGGTGAGCGGCTACGAAAACCTGTACAACTTCTACAACATCGGCGCGTACCACAGCACAGAGCCCGGCGGGGCGATCAAGAACGGACTCAAGTTTGCACGTGACGGATCGGCCAACAACCAGACCAATATCAACTGCCTGATACCCTGGAACAACAGGCTCCGTTCGATCATCGGAGGCGCCTACTACATCGGCAGCAACTACATCAACCGCGGGCAGAACACGATCTACCTGCAGAAGTTCAATACCACATCGACGAGCACCTACATGCACCAGTACATGGCAAATGTCGAGGCTCCCTGGGCAGAAGGACGAAGAGTCTTCACCGCATACGAGGATCCGGTCGGTACTTCCATTGTGTTTATGATCCCCGTGTATCTCGACATGCCCGAAGACCCTGCACCTTACCCCGTACACAAGGACAACCCCAACAACTGGCTCAAGACCCTTAAGATCTCCGACCAGGACGGCAACAAGCTTGCTCTCACGCCGACCCTTAATAATTCCTCGGACGAAGAGTATTCGATCGTTGTTGAAGGTACGGTTTCAGAGATCAAGATAAACGCGACTCCGGTGAGCTCGCTTGCCAAGGTCACAAGCAGCAAGACGGCGACGCTCGAAGACGGCATGAACAGGATCGTAGTCTCGGTTGAGGCTCAGAACGGCGATGTCAAGGAGTTCGTCATAAACATTTACCGAGAGGGCTCCAAGAAAAAGGACAAGAAAGACAAAAAGGATAAAGAGACAAAAGAGGAGACCGGTGAATCCGGAGAAAATGACGGATCCGGAGAGGACAGCACGGAAGCCGGAGCAACTGACGGAGCCGGAGATGCCCTGCAAGGCGGAGAAATTGCGGGGGGCGGCGAAGGCAGCACGGAAGGCACAGAGACAGAAAACGCCGGGGAAGCCGGACAGGGCACTCAGGGAAGCGAAGGCGGATCTGAAACCGGAGGTGTTGAGATACCTGCAGGTGAAAACGAACCTGTTGAAGGGAATCAGTAAGTAAACAGAGCGTTTTGACGGGGCGGGGCAGCCGGTCCGTCTCACCGTATCGGAATAAAAGAGGATTTGAAAGGAACGAAACGTAATGAACAAGATAAAGGCACTGCTTGCACTTGGATTTATCTGTGCCGTTATGGCGGTGTTTGCACCGTCACAAGAGGCACAGGCCGCGAGCGTGACGGCGGAATTTAATAAAGTCGCACCCGACTCCGATGTCAGGGTTGAGGACATGGTCAAGCTTGAGCTGAGGCTGAATGCCGATGTTGAGATCGGAGCCGTAGAGCTGTACATTTCCTACAACAGCGATATTTTCGAATACATGATGGGTCCCGACTGTGTGCTCGGCGGAGAGGGAGTCCTCAGGATCAGCGACTCGGGGACATCGACATACAGCACGAAAAGAAATTACCTCCTGTACTTCCAGGCAACTGCCATGGGTGAGAGCAAGTTCTCGGTCCGAAACAATCCCGAGATCTACGATGCGAACGATGAAGAGGCGATGTCTGTTTCATCGCAGCCACTGACTGTCTCGGTACTTGCCGGCACCACGGCATCGTCCGATGCGACTCTTTCGGCACTCAAGGTGGGAAGCGCGGTACTTACGCCTGCCTTTGATCCACAGATCAGGGACTACAATGTGCGTGTGGAAAATGCATTCGATAAGCTCGCGGTTTCGGCGGTAGCCAACGATCCGCTTGCCTCGGTGACAGTCGAAGGCGCGGACGATCTCAAGGTCGGAAGCAACCGTATCACCGTGGTGGTTTCGGCACCCGACGGAACAGAAAACAAATACGTGATATACTGTGTGAGAGAAGAGGCCCCGGAGGAAGAAAAGACTGAAGAGCCCGAAGAGTCCGAGAAAGAACCTGAGAAGACATCTGAATCCGAAGCCGCGCCCGGAAAGCACGAGCAGGCATTTTACGTGACACAGCAGGACGACAAGATCATGCTGATCGCGGACACACAGTACGAGATGATGTCGAGCGACGAAGGTGTTAAGATCCCCGACGGGTTCTACAGAACTTCGATCCTCATCAGCGGGTACACCGTGGCGGCTTTTTCGCCCGTGCCCGACGGTACGCCCGAGTACCTGCTCCTGATCCTTCGCAAGGAAGGAAGCGAGCCCGGACTTTACATCTACGACAGGATAGAAAAGACACTTCAAAGGTACGGCCTGACCGCCGGTGAGGAGACTCCCGTGCAGGAGGAAGACAAGGCCGACAAGGACGGGGAGATCCCCGACAAAGAAGCCTACGACAAGACGATCAACACATTGACGACGGTGATCGCGGTACTTTCCGGAGTATGCATGCTGCTGATCATCATCGTTATAAGGATCATCTTCAGAAGAAGAGGAAGATCCTCATCGAATGCAAAGAGGAGCAAAAGTACAAGATGATATGTGATATCTGCCACAAGAATAAAGCAACCATCATCTACACGGAAGTTATCAACGGTGAAAAGACACAGCGGTGCTTCTGCGATGAGTGCGCTGCGCTTATGAACTCAAAGGCCCCCGGGAAGCAGAGTAAGAGTGACCTGCCCATGGGAAGCATACTCTCGGGCATCCTTTCGAGCTACATGGAGCGCTACATCGAGAGCAGGACGCCCAACAAGCATGACGAAGCTGTCTGTCCGACATGCGGAATGAAGTTCTCAACGTTTATGAAGGAAAGGCTTCTGGGATGCCCCGATTGTTACGGTGCTTTCTCGATGGTCATTGAGAAGCAGCTCAAAGCAGTCCAGCCCGGAACGGTTCATGCGGGCAAGATCCCGGAGAATGCCATGATCTACAACACGACCGCTACGGAAAGCACATTGTCCGCATTAAATGCGGCGACGGACGCGCCGGTACGCGGTGGCAAAAAGAAAGCTTCTGCAGGGAAAACCGGGAAGAAAGCGGGACTTGCGTCCGACGAAGCGTCGCTGAGGCGACAGCTCGAGGATGCCGTGAGGAAAGAAGACTATATGCTCGCCGCAAAGCTTCGTGACAAAATAAAGGAACTGAAGAATGAAAAAAAAGATAACTAAGTGGTACATGGAAAAAAGAGACCATGATGACGTGATCGTCTCATGCCGTGTCAGACTCGCCAGAAACCTGAGCGGATACAACTTCGGCAGGATGCTCTCGGACAGCGAGGCACAGAAGCTCGTTGATAATGTCCGTCTCTTCAAAAAGGAGATCGAGGGCAGGGAGAACAAGCCTTATTATTCCTGCGATGTGAGCAAGCTCTCACCCCGCGAAAAAGAGGTTCTCCTCGAAACGCATGCGATCAGCCCTGATCTCTACTCAAAAGAGCAGGCGACGGGACTCATCCTCAGTGAGGATGAATCGGTCAGCATCATGATCAACGGTCGCGACCATATCAGGATCGCGGCGATCACCGCAGGCAGCAACATGAAAAAGGTGGCTGCACTCGCAAACCGTGTCGATGACATGCTCGATGCAAGCTTTAAATACGCCTATTCGGACAAGTACGGGTACCTCACCAGCAGTCTTGCCGATGTAGGAACGGGTCTGAAGGCATCTTACATGCTCTTCCTTCCGGCGATCACCAGCAGCGGCAGACTCGGGTCGCTTGAGACCGAGCTCGCAAGATTCGGTATCATGATAAAGGGGGTCCACGGGGACGGCAACAAAAGCCCCGGATACCTGCACAGGCTCTGCAACAGAAGGACGATCGGTCTTTCCGAATCCGAGATCTTTGAAAGCCTTGAGCTTGTTGTGAGTCAGATCGCCGACCTTGAAAAGAAGCAGCGCAGAGAGTGGTACGAGCGCAACAGGAGCGAGATCGAGGACAAAGTGTTCCGTTCATACGGAGTGCTCAAGTACGCCAGATCCCTTGATCTTAAGGATGCGATGACACTGCTTGCCCAGATCGAACTCGGACGGTTCCTCGGGATCATAGAGCCTGCCGATGTGAACTTTGATATAGAACGTCTCATGCTTGAGATACAGCCCGCCATACTCTGTACAAATGCTGTAACGGACGACCGCGAGATCAGTACGGATAAGCTGAGGGCGGCCTACATACGAAAGAAACTTCCCAAGATTAAAACCGAAAAAGAGGACTAAGCTATGGAGTACAAATTTACCGATCATGCGCGACTCGCGCTAAATATGGCCACACAGGCTGCGGCTACATTCGGACACGGAGGGATCGGGACCGAACACCTGCTGATCGGACTTCTGCGATCCGGGGGTGTTGCGGGAAGAGTTCTTGAGGAGAACCTTGTGGACGAGGAGAAGCTCATAGAACTCATAAACCAGCTCATCTCACCCAGAGGAGGCACCAGCTACGCCGAGGCTGACAAGCTTACACCCCGTGCACGCAAGATCCTTGACAACGCATTCGCCGAAGCGGTGAGCATGCGTGCGGAGAAAGTCGGAACGGAGCACATCCTTATCGGTCTACTGCGCGAAGGAGACTGTATCGCAGTCAGACTTCTCAATACGATCGGCGTGAACATCCAGAAGGTCTACATCGACCTTCTTACAGCCATGGGTGTCGATGCCCATAAGGCCAAGAGCCAGATGAGGGCATCGCAGAACAAGAGTATCTCGGCAACACCCACACTCGACCAGTACAGCCGCGACCTTACAAAGCTTGCCACCGACGGAAAGCTCGACCCCGTCATCGGCAGACATACAGAGATCGAAAGAGTCATCCAGATCCTTTCGAGACGTACGAAGAACAATCCCTGCCTTGTGGGTGAACCCGGTGTCGGCAAGACATCGATCGTTGAAGGGCTTGCACAGAGGATCGTGAGCGGAGACGTTCCGGAGACGATCAAGGGTCACAGACTTGTTACGCTCGACCTTTCGGGCATGGTTGCGGGATCCAAATACAGGGGTGAATTTGAGGAGAGGATCAAGCGTGTTATCTCCGAAGTCATCAATGCGGGCAACGTCATACTTTTCCTTGACGAGCTTCATACGATCATCGGTGCCGGCGGAGCCGAAGGAGCGCTCGATGCGTCAAATATCCTCAAGCCCTCGCTGTCACGCGGTGAGCTTCAGCTGATCGGTGCCACGACTCTTGACGAGTACAGAAAGCACATCGAAAAGGATGCGGCTCTCGAGCGAAGGTTCCAGCCCGTGACTGTCGAAGAACCCTCGCCTGAGGATACGGTACTGATCCTCAAGGGTATCAGAAAGGCATACGAAGATCATCATCACGTAACCATTACGGACGAAGCGATCGAAGCCTGCGTCAAGCTCTCTTCGAGATATATCTCCGACCGTTTCCTCCCCGACAAGGCGATCGACCTTATGGATGAGGCTTCTTCAAAGCTCGCGCTGTCGGTCTACGGTACGGCTCCCAAGATCAGAAAGATCGATGAAAAGCTCAAGGCTCTCGATGAGGAAAAGGAGAATGCCATCATAAATGAGGCCTTTGAAGAGGCGGCGGCAGTCAAGAAAAAGCAGAACAGACTCCGTCGCGAGAGGCAGAAGCTCGAAGAAGAGCAGGAAGCCTTAAGACGGGACAAGGCACTTGAGGTAACATTCAGCGAGGTTGCCGAAGTTGTGGCGGGATGGACCAAGATCCCCGTCAAGAAACTCGAGGAAGAAGAGAGCGAGAAGCTCATGAAACTCGAGGAGACGCTGCATAAGCGTGTTATCGGTCAGGAGGATGCCGTTTCGGCACTCTCTAAAGCGATCAGAAGAGGCAGGGTAGGACTCAAAGACCCGAACCGCCCGATAGGTTCGTTCCTGTTCCTCGGACCTACCGGTGTCGGCAAGACAGAGCTCTCAAAGGCTCTTGCCGAGGCACTTTTCGGAACGGAAGATGCCATGATCAGAGTCGATATGTCCGAGTACATGGAGAAGCACAGCGTTTCGAAGATGATCGGTTCGCCTCCCGGATACGTCGGCTACGACGAGGGCGGACAGCTCAGCGAGAAGATCAGACGCCATCCTTACAGCGTGGTACTCTTTGATGAGATCGAGAAGGCTCACCCCGATGTGTTCAACCTTCTCCTGCAGGTACTTGATGACGGTCATGTCACGGACGCCCAGGGACGAAAGGTAAGCTTCAAGAACAGCGTCATAATCATGACCTCGAATGCGGGCGCACAGCGCATCATCTCACCCAAGACACTCGGATTCGCATCGAGCTCCGATAAGGAAGCGGACTACAAGAAGATGTGCGAGGGAGTAATGGATGAGGTTCGCAAGCTCTTTAAGCCCGAGTTCCTCAACAGAATAGACGAGACGATCGTATTCCACGCACTCAGCAAGGACGAGATCAAGCAGATCGTCGGCATCATGTGTGCAAGTGTCGCAAAGAGGGCGCTTGAGGAGATGCAGATCAAGATCAGGATCGACAAGACCTTTAACGAGTTTATCGCCGAGAAAGGCTTCGATGAGAAGTATGGTGCAAGGCCCTTAAGAAGGGCCATCCAGACGGAACTTGAGGACATGCTCGCAGAGAAGATCCTCGATGGTTCGGTCACCAGAGGAAGCTCACTTCTGGTATGTTATGATGAGGGCAAGAAAAAAACGATTTTTAAGAAGCGCTGAGGCTCTCTTCTCTTTGACGTTTGAGTGTCCTTATGATACACTAGTAAACAACGTAAACTGCATTAAATTTCAGGAGGCATCCGATGAAAACAGTAGAATCGCTTATCGCTAAGGAAAAGGACGGAACACTCAGTTTCGGTAATTTCACCCTTCCGGAGAAATCAAAGTTATCCGATTTTGCTCACGAAGGCGATCTTTATAAAGTCAAAACATTTTACGAGATCACAAAGCTCGAGAAGAACGGTCTCTTCGTTTATGAGTCCGTTCCCGGAACTTCCGTTTTCAACTTCAGGTCGAACGGAGATGTTGTATCCTTCGGCGTTACAGGCAAGGATGATGCTCAGATCACACTTGAGCTCGAACCCGACAAGGAGTACGAAGTATTTATCGACGGCGCAAGTGTCGGTCGTATGAAGACCAACCTCGGAGGCAAGCTTGTATTCAGCGTTGAGGCCAAAGAGGATACGGCAACCGCGGTTGAGATAAAGAGAGTATAATAACCTGTTAATGCTCGGATACCTGATTCGGTATCTGCGATCCGCGTTGCGGGAGAACTGTTCAGGTGCTATCCGGGCGGCAAAGTCCGGATCAGCACCTTGATTTTTGGAAAGATGGGAAAGAATATGCCTAAGGATAAAACGGTCTTCTTCTGCAGGGAATGCGGCAACGAATTCCCGAAATGGATGGGGCAGTGTCCCGCCTGCAAGGCATGGGACAGCTTTGAGGAGGCACCCGTGCACGGCACCGCTTCCGGTAAAAAGACGCCCGTACGAGGCAAGGCAGACTCGCATGGGAATGCTTCGCCCGTCAAGCTTTCTCTGATCGATCGCACAGAAGAGGAACGTGTCAGGACCGGCATAGACGAATTTGACAGAGTCCTCGGAGGAGGGATTGTGAGAGGCTCACTTGTACTCGTCGGCGGAGATCCCGGAATCGGCAAGTCCACACTTCTTCTTGAGGCATGCGCGAAGCTTGCACGCAAGAAATTAAATCTTCTTTATATTTCCGGGGAGGAAAGCCTCCGCCAGATCGGAATGCGTGCCGAGAGGCTCGGGTGTGCGGATGATGATATCTTCTTCCTCGCGGAGACGGATCTCGATGCGATCGAAGAAGTGGTGTTAAGGGACAAGCCCGATATCGTGGTGATCGATTCGATCCAGACCGTATACAGGGAGGATATCTCTTCGTCGCCCGGCAGTGTGAGTCAGGTCAGAGAGACCACCGGAGCTCTTATGAGGCTTGCCAAGAGCATGCCCGTCACCGTGTTTATAGTGGGACACGTGACCAAGGAGGGTACGGTTGCCGGACCCCGCATGCTCGAGCATATGGTTGATACGGTACTTTACTTCGAAGGTGATGCGTCTTCACCTTACAGAATCTTGAGAGCCGTCAAGAACAGGTTCGGATCGACCAACGAGGTCGGAGTATTCGAGATGGAGGGCGACGGACTCAGGGAAGTTCGCAATCCTTCCGAGCACATGCTGGACGGAAGACCGGTCGGAGAACCCGGATCGGTCATTGCGGCATCGATCGAAGGTACAAGACCGATCCTTGCCGAGATCCAGGCACTTGTCAGCAAAACGGGATTTGCGATGCCGAGACGTACGTGCCTCGGCATAGATGCGAACAGGGTGAACCTCCTGCTCGCTGTTATCGAGAAACGCATGGGAGTGCAGCTTTCGGGCTGCGATGCCTATGTCAACGTGACGGGTGGCATGAGGATCAGTGAGCCCGCACTCGATCTGGCTGTAGTAACGGCGCTCCTTTCGAGTGCGACGGACAAAGCGCCCGGTGATAAGACTGTTGTGTTCGGCGAGGTGGGTCTCACGGGCGAGGTGCGCGGAGTTACAAGAGCGGCACAGCGAGTGATGGAAGCCCAGACGCTTGCGTATGACTGCGTTATCATGCCGCAGGTCAACATGAAAGACCTCGGCCCTCATACCATCAAGGTTATAGGTGTGGGGCATATAAGAGAGCTCAAACCGTTACTGTTGGGCAAAAATAAAATCACAAATTAATTTTTGTCAGGGTGACCTTAGGTCATCATTGGCACAAAAGGATACAAAATGGGAAAGAATAAGGGCAGGAACAAAAAGAAGGTCGCTCAGCTTAGGCAGGAGAGGTTGAACAATCAGCCCGAAGAGCAGATCGAAGACCACAACCCGTGGAAAGACCTTCGCAAGGAGATTGAACAACAGCAGAAGACGGGGCACTCCGTACAGAAAAAGACGGAGGCTGCTCCTGTGCGCCCTTCTTTCGTCAGATACGAACGTGTCATAGAAGAAAAACCGGTTCTTTCCGAGAGAAAATACATGTACGATTCGGCCCGGCCTTCCGAAGACGATGAAAAGCCCATTGTCCCCGATACCCCCAAGGAAGAAAAGCCCGAGCCCACTGTGGCAGCACCCGGACCCATTGACCAAAACAAGGAGACCGGGAAAGCCCCGGGTTTATTCTCGGCTATCGTCAGGCTCTTCAAGGGAGGAGCGCGTCCCACGGACAGCTTTAGCGACGTGACTGCCGAAGATCAGGGTCAGGCAGAGAGTGCCGTTGATCGGTATCTTGAAAAGAACGGCAAGAAACGCAGGATGCCGAAGGCTCTCAAAAGAGTGATCGTCACAGTGATCTCACTCGTACTTATATGTTCGCTCGTGGCAGGTTTCTTTGCCTTCAAGTTCATGGTCAAGTACGGTTCACTCAAATATCTTTACAACTATTTCAACAACACCGCGGGCAGTCTCAGATACGAGACCGATCTTGCTGCGACGGCCGGAGCCGACGCGGACACACCGGAGGCCGTTAAAGAAACGGATCCCGCGACATACAGGGTTAAAGAGACTGTCGAATCGGGCGGATGGATCGTTGATTCGGTTGACAGATTCTTCCCCATCAGATTTAACACCGAGAAGAATTCGGATGCTCCCATAAGCGGTTTCTTTACATTCCGCGGCAATTACAGGCGTGATGCCTCGAGTGTCGGAGCTGTGACTGCATCCGAAAAAGTTCTTGAAAAGACGTGGGATTACTCAACAGGAAAACTGCTCAAAAACAACGGATCCGACTACTGGTCGGGTAACGGATGGACCGGTCAGCCGCTTCTGGCACAGTGGGATGACGATGTCCGCGAAAAAATGAACATGTACGATTCGGCCAGGGAAAAGCGAGGCCTTGTCGAAGTGATCTACCCCGGCATGGACGGACAGATACATTTCCTTGACCTTGATACGGGAGAGGAAACACGCCCCGCCATAAACGTCGGAATGACCTTTAAAGGAACGGCAACCATCTACCCCGACGGAACACCGCTTCTGTTCTGCGGCTGCGGGGATGCCCAGACCGGACCGTTCGGAGAGAACGTTTCACAGCGCTTCTACATTTACAGCCTTTTGGACGGAAAGCTGCTTTACGAGGGCGGTATCGAAGACAGCTTCGCCCCCAGGAGATGGCATGCCTATGACAGCTCACCGCTTATAGACACAGAGACGGACACTCTCATCTACCCCGGTGAGAACGGCGTCATTTACACGATGAGGCTTAATACGAGCTACAACAAGGATGCCGGAAAGATCTCGGTTAAACCGTCCGAGTTCATGAAGTACACATTTACGATCGACGGAGTATACAGTGAATCCGGCAGGGTATGGGGAAGTGAGTGCAGCGCCTGTGCATGGAACGGCTATATCTTTATCGGTGATAATGCGGGCATGTTCTACTGCCTTGATGTAAACACCATGAACATGGTCTGGATCACGGACCTTAAGGAGGACATCAATTCCTCGCCGATCCTTTCGTTTGAAGAGGACGGCAAGTTTATCTATATCGGCACGACCCTCAAGTACGGCTACAACGAGCACAGCATGGGCGAGGCAGCGATCTACAAGCTGAACGCCATTACGGGTCAGACGGTCTGGAAGAAGGGCTACGAAGTCCACACCGTTAAAGGCTACGCGGGAGGAGTCCTCTCGACGGGAGCGGTCGGAAAGGGTGAGATCGGAGACTACGTGATCTACTCCGTTTCGAAGACTCCTTCTCTCGAGGAAGGTTACCTTGTGGCTCTCGACAAGAAGACGGGCCATGAGGAATGGAGGATCACGCTCGACATGTACTCCTGGAGCTCGACGGTCCTCACTTACGACAGAAGCGGTCTGCCGCTCATCGTACAGGGCTGCCAGAACGGAGATCTGCTGCTCATAGATGCCAGGGACGGCCATATTTTAAACCGCATCAACTTCGGGTCGGCGATAGAGGCAACACCCGTTATGTACGCCGACAGACTCGTCATCGCGACGAGAGGAGAGAAGATCTACGGAGCAAAGCTCAAATAACGCGATTTACAGAACGGACTTATTCTGAAAGGATATGGGATGAAGAAAAAGTGGTACAAGTTCGGTGCCGTGGTGTTCCTGCTCTTGCTGACGCTTGTGAGCGCAGTGATTTGGAAGACCGGGGACGGACAAAAGGATTTAAAGACCGTGAAAAGTGCCGACGATCTTACGGGTTCGAGGATTGGCGGCGTGAGGTCATACATGGGTCCCGAAGCGTCGGAGATCTACTTCCGGAGCCTTCTCGGACGTGACATCTCGTCGTACCGGGAGTACGATTCCTTTGAAGACGCGGTTGAAGGCCTGAAGGGCGGCGAGGTAGACGCGATCTGGGCCTGCGATACTACTGCCGAATACGCGGTAAAGAACTACGGTGACCTGGAGATACTCGACAGTTCAGACATGTCGGCGACTGCGCAGCTGTCAAAACCGAGATTCTCCTTCGCACTCGCCGTTCCGGACGACAAAGAGAGTGAGGAGACATGCAAGAGGCTCAGTGAGGCAATCGACAAGATCAGAACGGACGGAACGCTCGGCAGACTCGTTAATGATTATGTGAAAAATGCGGTGAGTACCGATCCTTTTTACGAAGAGGATATGTGGAGCAGGACGGACCGCTTCAGGTTTACTCACGAGATGAGCGGATCGATCGATATCGGCATCACGGGTTCGGCTCCGCCTGTCGAGATGATCGACGGGGAAGGCAAACCCTGCGGGTTCTGCGTGGCATTGCTGGACGAGATCGCATGCAGGCTCTGCACCGACATAAACATCAGGATACTCGATACCGAAACGGCCTATTCGCAGGTTATGGCAGGAAAGGTAGATGCTCTTTTCGCGGTGGCCTCTTCGGGGAACACGACTCAGGAAGACAAGAAATTCCTGACCACAACAGGGTATCTCGACATGTACAATTATAAGTTCCTTGTCAGAGCGGCCGGGGACGCAGAGGAGGAAAAGGGATGAACATTCTCTTGGGAATTACTGATGCCGTATACTCAAACCTCATTTCGGGGGGTGCGTATTACAGAATAATAAAAGCACTGGCGGTAACGGTGTTGATCACTGTTGCGGCCTGGATCATTGCGATGGTCCTCGGCATGATCATCAGCTACATGACCTGTTATGAGAAGAAGATCATCTCCGGTGTGGGACGTGCGCTCTGCTTTATTCTGAGGAGCGTTCCGGTACTCCTTACGATCTGGCTTTTTTACTACGTTCCGGCGTTTGGGATCAATCTCCCGGCAGTTGTGGCTTCGTCGCTCGCTATCGGTCTTTACGGTGCGGGCAGCTTTTCGGAGATCCTTACAAGAAGCGCGAAACGAGAGATGGAGAATTATTCCGACAACATAAAGGAGATCCTCAGCCACTCGCATTTTACGGCAGTTATTCCCGAGGCGGTTGAGAATTCCCTCTTCGAGATCAAGAGGCTCACGATACTCCTTATGTCGCTCTCGTCCCTTGCAGGTTACATCGGTACCGGCGAGCTTGTGAACGTAATGAGCACGATCGGACACAGGAACATGTATCCCTTCTTCTCGATCTTTTTCTGTATGGTCATCTACCTGATCGCGGCAGCGATCATAGAAGCGATCTTTAACAAGCTTATCACGCGCGTCAGGAAGAGAAAAGAAAAAGAGGCCGAGGAGGAAGCTGCGGAAGAGCAGCGCAGATCAAAAGCCACAGAATAAAATCAAATAAAGAGGAGGCATCATCATGGATAAGAACACAAACCAAAACGCAGAAAGCGAGATGCAGCTTCCCGTACATACGAGAAAAACGCAGCCCGCTGTGAGAGGTGGCGCCAGCCCCTCGGTTGACAGGCTCAGCGACCTTGTCTGCCGCGAGCTGATCAAAAGAGCGACAGAGATGTTACAGTTCTCCTACGCACCCTACTCGAACTTTAAGGTGGGCGCAGCGCTTATGGCCAAGGACAAGAAGGTCTTCACGGGCTGCAATATCGAAAACGCTGCATTCGGACCCTCAAACTGCGCAGAGAGAACGGCATTTTTCAAGGCTGTCAGCGAGGGTGCGAAAGATTTCCTCGCCATCGCGATAGTAGGAGGCAAAGAAGGTGTGATCACCGACTACTGCCCGCCCTGCGGAGTTTGCAGACAGGTCATGTCGGAGTTCTGCGATCCCGACGAGTTTTTCGTGATCCTTGCAAGGAGCGAGGACGATTACTGGATCTATTCTCTCAGGGAGCTGTTCCCGATGGGATTTACACCCGATAAATTATGAGAGTGAACGCGTCGCCATTTAGGGTATATGCGTCGGGCAAACGATCGGAAAACATGCGAAACAATAAAACTCCCCACAGTTTTCTGAATTGTTTCCTGTTTACAGAAAATTCAAAAAGTCATAAAATGTTGATCACATTTGTGGTTTAGAATCGAACCCATGAGATCCGAAGAAAGGAGGTTGCACATGGCTGAGACTGTATTTAAACGTTATGAGAAGAAGTATCTGCTCACCGCAGAGCAGGAGCGCGATTTTCTCCGGCTTGTCGAGGACAGGATGATCATCGACCAGTACGGTCTTCACACCATCTGCAACATCTACTTTGATACACCCGACTTCGACCTTATCAGGACGTCGATCGAGAAACCCATCTACAAAGAAAAGCTCAGACTTCGCTCATACGGGGTACCCGAATCACCCGATTCGAAGGTGTATGTCGAGCTCAAGAAGAAGTTCAAAGGTATCGTTTACAAGCGCCGCGTCGGCCTTAAGCTCAGCGAAGCCGAAGCGTATCTTTATGACGGAGTTCATCCCAAAAAGGACAACCAGATCATGCGCGAGATCGACTGGTTCTTAGAGACAAATCCCGTGGAGCCCCAGGTTTACCTTGCATACGACAGGCGCGCGTTCTACGGACTCGAGGATAGCTCGATCCGCCTCACGCTCGACAAGAACATCCGCTGCAGGCGCAAAAAGCTCAGGCTCGGTGACGGTACCGTCGGAGAGCAGCTTCTTGAGGACGACATGACACTCATGGAGATCAAGCTCCCCGAGTATATGCCCATGTGGATGGCGATGATCCTTTCCGAGCTTAAGGTCGCGCCCGTTTCGATCTCAAAGTACGGAACGTTTTACTGCGAGAATCCCGAAATGTATATGAGCATCATCGAGAATCACCGTCCTTACCTCGGCACTTCCGGAAGTGTTGTGGATCTCGGGCATGCGCGTCTCAGAAAGGACGCATCAAAAGACAAGAAGACCAAATGATCAGGAGGAATTTCCCCAAATGTTTGAAAGTATTCTTTCATCAACCTCTTCCGCATCGGCGGGAGAGATCGTTATCTGCACATGTATCTCTATCGGACTCGGAATCATAATCGCTTTTATCCATTCTTTTAAGAATGAGTATTCGAAAAACATGCTGCTGGCGCTTGTCGCGCTTCCCGCTATCATCCAGACAGTGATCATGCTCGTCAACGGCAATGTCGGAACAGGTATCGCCGTTATGGGCGCATTCTCACTCGTCCGCTTCAGATCCACACCCGGTAATGCACGCGAGATCACGAGCATCTTCCTTTCGACAGTGACCGGACTTGCCATGGCCATGGGATATGTCGGCGTTGCAGCCCTTGTCATCCTTGTGGTCGGAGTCATCACAGTGCTTGTGAGCATACTCGGACTGGCTGAGCCCTCGCGCGGAACCAAGATCCTCAAGATCCTTATCCCCGAGAACCTTGATTACACCACGATCTTCGACGACATCCTTGAGAAGTATACCTCTAAGGCAGTCCTCGACAAGGTTAAGTCCACCAACATGGGCAGCCTTTTCGAACTCAGTTACAGCGTCATGATCCGTGCGGGCAAGAATGAGAAGGAATTCCTCGATGAGCTCAGAGTCCGCAACGGCAATCTCAGCATTACTCTCAGCAGGCCTATCGTAAACCACGAAGAGCTCTGAGCAAAATTTGACTTGTCGAGACTCTTGATTTAATCAAAACCGTGTACTAGAATAAGAGCGTCTTTTCGTTAAGACGCTCTTTGAATGTGATCAGACAGAGAGCTCAACATGTTACCCTCCCCCGGACAGGGTGGCGGGATATGAACAGAGGAGGAAACTATGAAAAAAGTAATCGCCATTCTTCTCGTACTTGCGCTTGTGCTCGGCGTGACAGCATGCAGCAGCTCCGCTACGGGAGACAAGATCGGTATCATCCTCATCGGTGATGAGAACGAAGGATACTCGCAGGCACATATCGACGGTATCAAGAAGGCAGCCAAGGCTCTCAATGTTGAGGACAACCTCGTTTGGTTCTACAACGTTCCTCAGGAAGAGGAGTGCTACGACAAGTGCATTTCCTGTATCGAGCAGGGTTGCAAGCTCGTTATCACCAACTCCTACGGCCATCAGTACTACGCTGAGCAGGCTGCAAAGGAGCATCCCGAGATCAAGTTCGTCTGCATGACAGGTGACACAGCTAAGAGCTCAGGTCTCGCAAACCTTTCAAACGCATTCAACCAGACATACCAGAGCCGTTACGTATCGGGTGTTGTTGCAGGTATGAAGATCAAGGAACTCGTTGACGCCGGCAAGCTTTCGGCTAACAACTACACCGCAGAAGGCAAGGTTAAGACAGGTTATGTCGGAGCATTCCCCTTCGCAGAGGTTGTTTCCGGTTACACAGCATTCTTCCTTGGAATGCAGTCGATCTACCCCAACATCGTAATGGACGTTTCGTTCACAAACTCCTGGTCTGATCTTGTTGCAGAGAAGACCACAGCAGAAATGCTTATAGCCAACGGCGCAGTTATCATCGGACAGCATGCCGATACAACAGGTGCTCCTCAGGCATGTGAGGCAGCCAACGTTGCAGGCACACCCGTTTACTCCGTAGGCTACAACATCGACATGCTCGCTGTTGCACCTCATGCAGCACTTACATCCGCTACCAATGACTGGTCCGTATACTATACACATTGCTTCGATCAGTTCATCAAGGGCGAGAGGATCGATGTGGACTGGTCAGAGGGCTATGAGTCCGGCGCTGTCTGCATCACAAAGCTCGGACCTGAGTGCGCAGACGGAACCCAGGCAGAAGTTGATAAGGCAGAGGCAGCCATCAAGAACGGCACCCTTCATGTATTTGATACAAACAAGTTCACTGTCGGAGGACAGAAGGTTACGGAGATCTTCCGTATCGATACGGACGGTGACTATGTTCCCGATTCGGTTAACGGTATCGTTGACGGATACTTCGATGAGTCACACTACATCTCGGCTCCTACATTCCTTGTAGATATCGACGGTATCACAAAGCTCAACTGATAACTTTAGAGTTTAGCTCAATATGATCAAACACAAGCTCTCTTGTCCGTGACAAGAGGGCTTGTTTGTGCTATATTGGATTATAACGATCTAAGAGAGGAGGCCATTTTGTGAGCATGGAAGCAGCAGTAGAGATGCGTGGCATTACGAAGAGCTTCGGCACCGTCATGGCCAATGACCACATTGACATTACGCTCAGAAAAGGCGAGATCCTGGCACTGCTTGGGGAGAACGGCAGCGGCAAGACCACACTTGTCAATATTCTTTCGGGAATCTATTACCCTGATGAGGGCAGGGTATTCATTGACGGCAGAGAGACCGTCATTTCGTCACCCACCGATGCTTATGCAGCCGGGATCGGCATGATCCACCAGCACTTCAAGCTTGTGGATGTGTTCACTGCGGCCGAAAACATCGTTCTGGGCTACAACGAAGCCGGCAGAAAGTTCAACCTTAAAGAGACATCCGATCGCATCCGTTCGATCGCTGCGAGGTACGGCTTTGAGATCGACCCTGATAAAAAAATCTACGACATGTCTGTTTCTGAAAAGCAGACCGTAGAGATCATAAAAGCGCTCTACCGCGGAGCGCGCATCCTGATACTTGACGAGCCCACTGCGGTTCTGACGCCTCAGGAGACCGACAAGCTGTTTGACATCATGAGGAACATGAAGAACGACGGCAGGTCGATCATCATTATCACACATAAGCTCGCGGAGGTTATGGAGATCTCCGACAGAGTGGCACTTCTCCGCGGAGGAAAATGCGTTGATGTCCTCGAGACAAAGGAGACCGACTCCGTGCAGCTCGCATCGCTGATGGTAGGCAGGTCCGTATCGCTCGAGATCAACAGACCGGCAGTTGTCGGCCCTCAGGACAGACTTGTTCTTTCGGGTCTTACGTACATCGACCGTGAAGGAGTCAAGAGACTCGATGACGTTTCATTTACGGCACGGTCGGGCGAGATCCTCGGTATCGCGGGTGTTGCGGGTTCCGGACAGAAGGAACTCCTCGATGCGGTTGCCGGCCTGATCCCGCTGAACTCCGGAAGCGTGACCTACCTTCCTAATTCAGGCGGCACGATCAAGCTCAACGGCCTCGATCCCAGACAGATCAGAAAGCTCGGCATCTCGATCTCGTTCGTTCCCGAAGACAGACTCGGCATGGGACTTGTCGGAGCCATGGGCATGACGGACAACATGATGTTACGAACCTTCGATGAAGGAAAGGGCTTCTTTGTCAAGAGAAACGAGCCCAGAAAGCTCGCCGACAAGATCAAGGACGAGCTCGATGTCGCAACTCCGGGCATCAACTTCCCGGTACGCAGGCTCTCGGGAGGAAACGTTCAGAAAGTCCTCGTCGGACGCGAGATCGCGGCTTCACCCGCAGTACTCATGCTTGCATATGCGGTCCGCGGACTTGATATAAACACTTCGCATGTCATCTACGATCTTCTGACGCAGCAGAAGATGAAAGGAACGGCTGTTATCTACGTCGGCGAAGACCTCGATGTTCTCATGTCGCTGTGCGACAGGATCGTTGTTCTTGTCGGCGGACAGGTTTCGGGAGTAGTTGATGCGAGGACCACCTCGAAAGAGGAGATCGGTCTTCTGATGACCAGTTACGAAAAGAGAGGAGACTTGGGAAGTGAGCATCAGTAAGAAAAAACACACAGAGCCGCTTCTGCGTGTCGTCAAAAATGAGGGGATGCCCCGTTCAAGACGTTGGCTTGTCAGACTTATCGCGGTTTTGGCATCTCTGATAGTTTCGGGGGTCCTGATAGTTTTACTCGCAGGGATCAATCCCATCAAGGTCTACGCTACGATGTTCAGAGCAAGCTTCAGCTCTCCGAGGCTTGTCTGGAATCTCCTCCGTGATACGTCGACACTCCTGCTTCTCGGAGTCGGACTTGCACCCGCGTTCGCGATGCGCTTCTGGAATATAGGCGCCGAGGGTCAGATGCTCGTGGGCGGTATCGCCACGGCCTTCTGCATGAAGTACTTTACCGGGATGCCCACGTTCCTGCTCATCATCGTGATGGTGCTGGCGTCGCTCATTGCCGGCGCGCTCTGGGGACTTCTCCCCGGCATCTTTAAGGCATTCTGGAACACCAACGAGACTCTTTTTACACTCATGATGAACTATATCGCGATCCAGTTCACCGCGTTCATGGTTGCACAATGGGAGGTCGGAGTCGGTAACAATACAGTCGGTGTGATCAATCCCGACGGTCACGAGGGGTGGCTGCCCGGACTCTTTAATACGGCATTCAACAAGGACTATGGCATAAACGTTCTGATCGTTCTTGCGATGGCGGTTGCCATGTTCATTTATCTCAGATACTCAAAGCACGGCTACGAGATCAGTGTTATCGGTGATTCCGTCAACACGGCCCGTTATGCCGGCATTAACGTTAAAAAGGTCTACATCAGGACCATGGTGCTTTCGGGCGCTGTCTGCGGACTTGCGGGATTCCTCGCTGTGTCCGGCGTCAGCCACTCGATCTCGACGTCGACAGCCGGAGGCAGGGGCTTCACGGCGATCATCGTCGCATGGCTCGCCAAGTTCAATACCTTCAGCATGATCGCCATCGCGGCCTTGCTGTGCTTCCTTGATCAGGGAGCTCTCGAGATCGCTTCGTCATGTAACGTCAATACCTACGTTTCAAAGATCATTACGGGCGTGATCCTGTTCTTCCTGCTTGCGGGCGAGTTCTTCACGATGTACAGGATCAAGATCAGGGGAAAACACTGATCCCTTAATGTTTGTATATAAGGGCCATGTTTGAGCCCTGAAAGGACTTTTTATGACAGACTTAATTCAGCTCATGCACAGCGCGGTAATATTCGGAACGGTCATCATGCTCGGTGCGGTCGGCGAGATCATCACCGAGAAGGCCGGTCATCTTAATCTGGGTGTCCCCGGTATCATGTACATCGGCGGCATCTCGGGGCTTGTGGCGTCGTTCTTCTACGAGAACTCCGTGGCTGAGCCCTCGGGCGTGGTTTCTATGATCCTTTCGCTCACAGCGACCATCATCGGCTCCGGTCTTGCGGGTCTTCTCTACGGATTCCTGACCGTAACACTCCGCACCAATCAGAACGTTACGGGTCTGACGCTCACCATCATGGGCGGCGGTATCGCCAATTTCTTCGGCGGAATGCTCAGCAAGTACGCGGGCGGAGTCGGCAAGATCTCCACAGACGCAGCTTCGGGCGCATACAGAGCGTATTTTACGCCGCTTACGGGCAACAGCACATCGAACCCGCTTTACGCGATCTTCGGCTACGGCTGGATGACCTACGTTGCGATCGCACTCGCCGTTGCGGCTCATCTCATCCTCAAAAGGACACGTGTCGGGCTCGGCCTCAGGGCTGTCGGTGAGAATCCGGCGACCGCCGACGCAGCCGGCATAAACGTTTCGAAGTACAAGTATGTGGCGATCATCATCGGTTCCGTGATCTCGGGTCTGGGCGGTCTCTACTACACCATGGACTACGTGTACGGAACATGGATCATAGACGGCAATATCGAGGCGCTCGGCTGGCTCGCAGTCGCACTCGTTATCTTTACCACATGGAAGCCCGTCGGTGCGATCTGGGGAGCTTATCTCTTCGGAATCCTTTACTGGTCGTACCTCTACATCCCCGGACTCACACGCCAGAGCCAGGAGATCTTCAAGATGCTTCCTTATGTTGTCACACTCGGCGTGCTGATCGTTGTTTCGCTTCGCAAAAAGAAGGAGAATCTGCCTCCCGAACATCTGGGACTGCCGTATTTCAGAGAAGAGAGGTAAGTATTAACGCTTATGGGAGAAAACGTTCTTATCATTGATTCATTGCCTGCGGGAGAGGTGATATGTCCGCCGTACAAGCTCACGCCTTATAAGGAAGGCGACAACGGCTTTGAAAAGCTGTGCGTAGTTTTCGAGGAGGACTTTGACGGTGACCTTTCGATCAAGATCTTCAGTCTGATGGCCGAAGATTTCCGTGTGTGGATCGACGGCGAGGAGTATTCCTACGCGGTCCGCGGAGGCAAACAGACCGATCCCGGGTACGCCATGCTCGCCGGACCGTTTGAAAAAGGGACAGTGATAGGAGCGGCATGGGGCAAGGAGAGTGCGGGCGTCTACATGCAGGAAGACGTCGAAACTGCCGGACAGCCCGAAACCGTTGAGGAAGAACAGGGCAGGACCGTCAGGATCCCATTCTCGGTCACAGGAGCCCGGTCGGTGCTCTTCGGGAGAACCTTGCAAATCGTACTTGTCGAGATCTCACCCGACTCAGCCGTAACACTTTTACCGCACAAGGGTTTCAGACTTCTTGTGAGCGGCACGCCTCTCGAGGGAGAGAAGGTTTTGCCGACACCCCCGGACGTTGTTTATTCGGAGCTTGAGGTCGATGCTCTCGAAGCATCAGATGCCGCAGGAGAAAGTGCTCAAACGGGAGAAGCCGGACAGGAAAAAACTCTTACGGGTGTAGCCGGACAGGGATTATCGGCAGGAGTGGGGAAATACAGGATAGTACTTAAAAATCCTCTTGCCATGAAAGATAAGGAACAGGGTCCCGATGCCTTTATGAACGTCACGGGCAGTTTTGCGGGAGAGCTCTGTTACAGGATCGGAGAGTCGGAAGACAGATCTGAGGGAACATATCAGACACTCGAGAGTCACGACTTCGGGATCGATCCTTTTACGGGATACTACTGGGGTAGAATGACTGAGGACGGCTCTGAATGGGCTTTCCAGCTTGAAGAGGGACTCTACGGTATCAACGTTTCGGTGGGCAGCGGTACCGAAGCGGTCGTCCTCGTGACCGACGGCAAAGAAAAAGAATACAAACTCCCGCCGATGGCTTCGACATTCGACGGACCTACCGCTATGACGATCCGTGCCCGAGTCAAAAACGGGATCATGACCCTCAGATGTCGCGGCAGTGAAGGAACTGCCTGCCCGTTCGAAGGCATAGAGATTAGGACGCTTTCGACCACGGCACACGCCTCCGATTACATCCCCGCAGACATGTCCGAGGATCCGGAAGAGGCTCCTGCAGAAATAGCAGAAGAGACACCTTCCGAGGTACAGGAAGAGATTTCTGAAGAAAAAGCAGAAGAAATGCCTCCCGAGGTACAGGAAGAGATTTCTGAAGAAAAAGTAGAAGAAATGCCTGCAGAGGTACAGGAAGAGGTTTCTGAAGAAAAAGAAGAAATGCCTGCAGAGGTACAGGAAGAGGTTCCTGAAGAAAAAGAAGAAATGCCTGCAGAGGTACAGAAAGAGGTTCCTGAAGAAAAAGCAGAAGAGACACCTCCCGAGGTACAGGAAGAGGTTTCTGAAGAAAAAGAAGAAATGCCTGCAGAGGTACAGGAAGAGGTTCCTGAAGAAAAAGAAGAAGTTCCTGCAGAAACGCAGGAAGAGACTCCTGCAGAATCGCGGGAACAGGATGTTGTATCTGTGCAGGAGAAGCAGCCTGCAGTACGTGCAGGGGCAGAAAAACCTCGGAAAGAGTATTCGGTAGACAGAAGCCTAGAGCTTACGGAGAAGGAGTATCGCTCTGCAATAGAAAACTACTTCGGCCCCACAAGCCACGGTATCGATTTCTGGGACAGCGAGCGCAAGGAACGCCCGGAGAAAGCACCTGCGCCCGAACCCAAGCCCGAACCGATCCATGAACCTAAACAGGAAGTGCCTGCAGAGCCGGAATCCAAGCCCGAAGTAGCGGCAGAACCTGAGGTGATTCCTGAGATCGAGCCCGAAGTGGCGGCAGAACCTGAGGTGATTCCTGAGATCGAGCCCGAAGCGGCGGCAGAACCTGAGGTGATTCCTGAGATCGAGCCCGAAGTGGCGGCAGAACCTGAGGTGATTCCTGAAATCGAGCCCGAAGTGGCGGCGGAACCTGAGGCGGTTCCTGAAATCGAACCCGAAGTGGCGGCAGAACCTGAAGTGATTCCTGAAATCGAGCCCGAGGTGGCGGCAGAACCTGCGAAAGAACCTGTAGAAAAACCTGCAGAGGAGCCTGCGAATAAGATCAGGGTTTCGGTGTACAGCGGCTCGAGCAGGAAGCAGACATCGAAATACACTTCGAAGGACAAAACCTCGGGAGGACTTTCGGGACTGTTCTCTGTATTCGGAAGAAAGAAAAGGTAATAAAGAGCGTAAAAGGGGAAAACGGACTCACACGAGTCCGTTTTCTTTACTGAAGTAATCGATCTTCATGGCTGCTCTGACTTCGCTGAGTGTTACCGCAGCGGTTTCGTGAGCCACGCGGCTGCCCTCTTTGAGGATCTCGCAGACTTCGGGAAGCTTGGCTTCCCACTCCTTGCGGCGTGCGCGGATGGGAGAGAGCTCCTCGTTGAGAACTTTGAGAAGGAACTTCTTAACCTTTACATCGCCGAGACCGCCTCTCTTGTAGTGGTCCTTCATCTCATCAAGACACGAGTAATCGGGAGCGTACTCCGCGAAGTGCTCGGGACGTGAGAAGCAGTCGAGGTATGTGAATACCGTGTTGCCCTCGATCTTGCCCGGGTCGGTGACCTTGATGTGATCGGGGTCTGTGTACATGGACATTACTTTTGTATTCAGGTCTTCCTCTGTCTCCGAAAGGTAGATGCAGTTTCCGAGCGACTTGCTCATCTTTGCCTTGCCGTCGGTACCGGGAAGTCTCAGACATGCCTGGTTCTCGGGGAGAAGGATCTTGGGCTCGACAAGTGTCTCGCCGTAGGTAGCGTTGAACTTACGGACGATCTCCTGACACTGCTCAAGCATAGGCATCTGATCCTCACCTACGGGCACAACGGTTGCTTTGAACGCCGTGATGTCGGCCGCCTGGCTGATCGGGTATGTGAAGAACCCGACGGGGATGCTTGTTTCGAAGTTTCGCATCTGGATCTCGGCCTTGACGGTAGGATTGCGCTGAAGTCTCGAAACCGTGACGAGATTCATGTAGTAGAACGAAAGCTCGGTGAGTTCGGGAACGAGCGACTGGATGAAAAGAGTCGACTTTGCGGGATCAAGCCCGACCGAGAGGTAATCGAGTGCGACCTGTAAGATGTTGCTTCTGACCTTCTCGGGGTTGTCGGCGTTGTCGGTGAGAGCCTGAGCATCGGCTATCATAATGAAGATCTTGTCAAACTTGCCGCTGTTCTGGAGCTCGACACGTCTGCGCAGCGATCCGACATAGTGACCTACGTGGAGTCTTCCTGTCGGTCTGTCTCCGGTAAGGATTATATTGTTCATTCTGATTCCCCCTGATGTTTTCAAATAAGAATTCTTTTGGTATTATAAGACTTGAATGAAAAAATAGTCAATCCAAAGAGTAGAAATATAGAATATGAATTGCTCGGCATTGACGCAAGACACCCGAAACCGGAGAGGTAGCTATGATTTACGATGTTTCTTTGTACAGATTTAAAACAGGCGCGTTCGAAGAGATCCGCGAAGCGATCATCAAGATGAAGCTCGTTTCGAAGATCTCCGTACGTGATATCTGTTCGGAATCGGAAGAAAACAAGAAGAAGATCATCAGTGACATCATTGCCGCAGAATACAGGTCCGGAGCGGGAAGACCTGTAAAGGCCTACGTTATAAAGTATGAGCCCGATGTTTATCTCGCGATCCTTTCAAGCAAGCAGACCGATGAAGGCGGAGTGGACGAAGAAGTCATTAAGAATGTCTTCGGAGTGAGGAACAAGATCAATGTGTTCCTTGCGCGTCAGACCGATGAAGCCGTTTCGGTTTCGAGAACCTACTGGAAGAAGCTGCTTACGAATCTTGATTATTCGAATCCTTTTGTCAGCGAGCCGACGGGGACATTAAAGCCGCGCCAGAAGGAACTCTTTGTCCTCGGAGATTCGCTCCCCTACCTTATCAGAGTGGTTGCCCAGAAAGAAAAGATCAGCCTCAAGGCCCTTTTTACGACGGTCTGGGGCATCGTGATGTGCCACGCTGTCGAGAGAAAGTTCGTCCTGATCGAGGATATCCATGAGAAGGGCAGACTGCGTCATTATCCGATAGTTGTGCTCGGCACGGGCGATTTCAAAGAGATCTATAAGACTGTGGTCCGCCAGATCGACACTGCCGACCGCTTTGACAATGTAGATATTGAGACGACCTCGAAGCTTTACAAGATCCCTTTGACGGGGCTGATGCCGCTTGCACAGAACTTTGCCGGCATGACCCACGACGGGTTCGGTATCGCCGAGATCAGAGAAGAGGTTGTTTACGTATATGAGCACTATCCGAGGCTCTTTGCTCCGCTCTGCGTTAATTACCATTTTAGTGATGATTCGCTTTCGATCGAATATGAATATGAAGAAAACGCGTTTGAGGGGATGGACATCGGCAAGCTGCACGACAGCTTCTGTCAGCTTGTGACGCAGGTTCTTTCGGCTTCGGGAAGCACCGATATCAGGGTGGTCACGGACAAGGCGAACAGAACGGCCAACCGTGTGCGCCAGACTGCGACAAAGTGCGACATCCTCAGGGACTGCAGCCTGTTCTCGGGGTATTCGCTCGACGATCTTTGTGATATAGCTGCAAAGAGCAAGCTTGTTACGGCAGTCGGGGAGGAGCTTATCTCGGATCATTACAGTGATGAGGGCGGACTGTTCGTACTCGGGCTCGGAAAGATCTCGATGGAGGCCATCGACAAGGACTCACTCATACATCCCATGATGCTTTTAAAGCGCGGAGACTGCTTCGGTACGGAGTCGACGATCGGTGAAGAAGGTCCGTTGTGCGGCTACAGGGCTGTCGGAGGTGTTGCGGAGCTTGTTTCGATCCCTTCGGAGGTGGTAGCGGAACTGATAAAGGAAAAGCCGTCATTCTCCGAGACCATGCATACGCTTCATAAAAAGAGACTCGAAACATTTCAAAAGCTTATGCCCAAAAGCTGAAAATCGCATAAACATCGATAAATACAGGGCCAAACCTTTATTCACTTTTTAGTAATAATTGGTTGACATTTTATTAACATTTGTATAAAATGTACAAGTGTGGGCGGTAGAACGCCCAACAAAACCATTATACACTTTTAGAGGAGGGTATTATGAAACGTTTTATTGCAGCATTATTATGTTTAGCAATGATCATCGGATGCCTCACCGCTTGCTCGAGCGAAGAGAAGAAGGATGAGACAACCACAACAGCTGGCGACACAGCTAAGACTGATGACAGCGCATCTGCTGGAACAGTTACAACTCCCGCACCTGATGAGAAGAAGGTTATCAATCTTTGGTCTTTCACAGACGAGATCCCTAAGATGGTAGATCGTTACAAAGAGCTCAATCCTTCTTTCGACTATGAGATCAAGACAACCATCATCGCTACAACAGACGGCGCTTACCAGCCCGCTCTTGACGCTGCTCTTGCAGCAGGCGGAGATGACGCTCCTGATATGTACGCAGCAGAGGCAGCTTTCATCCTTAAGTATTCACAGGGTGATGCAGCAGGCTATGCAGCAACATACAAGGATCTCGGAATCGACGTTGACAAGATGATCGCTGATGCAAACATCTCCGGCTACTCTGTAGCAATCGGAACACGTCCCAGCGACAACAACGTAGTAGCACTTGGTTACCAGGCTACAGGCGGATGCTTCATCTATCGTCGTTCAATCGCTAAGGATACTTGGGGAACAGATGATCCTAAGACTGTTCAGGACAAGATCGGCGGCGGCTCGGGTTCATGGGATAAGTTCTTTGAAGCAGCTGAAGAGCTCAAGGCAAAGGGATATGCTATCTGCTCAGGCGATGGCGATATCTGGCACGCAGTTGAGAACAGCTCTGACAAGGGCTGGATCGTAGACGGCAAGCTCTACATCGATCCTAAGAGAGAAGCATTCCTTGACCTTTCCAAGAAGCTTAAGGACAACGGATATCATCATGACACTCAGGACTGGCAGGAAGGCTGGTTCGCAGATATGAAGAAGAACGGTGGCGTTCTTGGTTTCTTCGGACCTGCATGGCTCATCAACTACACACTCGGCGCTAACTGCGGCGAAGGCGATGACAGCTCATTCGGTGACTGGGCAGTATGTAACTCACCTATCGGCTTCTTCTGGGGCGGTACATGGGTTCTTGCTAACAAGGACACCAAGGCTAAGAACGGCGTAGCTGAGCTTATTAAGTGGATCACACTTGACTGCAGCAAGACCGGTCTTCAGTACTACTGGGCAAACGGAACACTTAACGGCGAAGGCGGCACAAAGGACTCTGTAGCTTCCGGTACCGTTATGGATATGTCTGATGGTAAGCTTGACTTCCTCGGCGGACAGAACATGTTCGATTACTTCGTACCTGCTAATGCATATGCAAACGGCAAGAACCTTACTCAGTATGATGAGAGCATCAACTCACTTTGGAGAGATGCAGTTCGTGCTTACACAGGCGGCACAGCTACTCGTGAAGAGGCAATTGCTAACTTCAAGCAGACTGTAAAGGATAGCCTTGGTATCGAATAATTTCGAAACTGAGATTATTTACGAATGAATTTACTGAGGGCGGACGGATACGCACCGTCCGCCCTCTTTTATTAAAACAATATTCCTGCTTTTTGGAGAAACAATGTGAAAAGGGATTCCTTTTCACCAAACATCAGTCTTCGTGTCTGTAGCAGTGCGTTTTTAACGTTTTAGCTAAATCCAAGCAGATGCGAATTATGGGGATCATTTATGAAAAGGAAACGTGTAAGCTACGCTAAATACGGATATCTCTTTTCCCTTCCTTTTGTAGTGACTTTCCTGGTTTGTACTTTATACCCGATTGTTTATACCGGTATCATTGGATTCACAAACCTTAAAGGAAGTACGATGGCGTTTACGGATGCCAAGTTCCTTCCTTCGTTAGGTCAAGGATTATGGGATAATTTTGTAGATACTCTTAAGGCTCCCACATTCCACACCGCACTTCTCAATACGGTTAAGATGTGGATTATAAACTTTATCCCGCAGATCACTCTGGCTCTTATTCTTGCTGCATGGTTTACAAATAACCAGAAGAAGATTAAGGCTCAGGGATTCTTCAAGGTAGTTTTCTACCTCCCGAACATCATCACAGCAGCTACGATCGGTATTTTGTTTGCCAACCTGTTTGCATATCCGAAGGGACCTATCAATGACATCCTTTTACAGCTCGGATTTATTGATAATCCTTACGACTTCTCAAGAAGTGCAACGGCATCACAGTTGAACGTATCATTCATGCAGTTCTGGACATGGTATGGCAACACAATGATCGTACTTATCGCCGGAATCCTCGGTATCAACCCCGAAATGTATGAGGCTGCCGAGATCGACGGTGCAAACGGTAATCAGCAGTTCTTTTATATTACCATTCCCAACTTGAAGACAATGCTTCTGTATACTCTTGTTACATCACTTATCGGTGGTATGCAGATGTTTGATATACCTCGTGTATTCCAGAACGGTCTTCCCCAGAACGCAACGCTCACCGCGACTCTGTACATTTATACACAGGCGTTCTCCGGTACGTACCAATACAATAAAGCTGCCGCGGCCAGCTTGGTTGTGTTTGTCATCATTTCGATCTTCTCAGCTCTGCTGTTCGTTGTGCTGAAGGATAAGGATGAGGCAAAGCTTCACAAGATCATCAAGCAGCAGGAAAGAGAATACCGAAAGAAAGTTAAGCTCGCTAAGCAGCAGCTTCTTAAGGAGGGCAGATAATGGACACGAATATTAAGGTTTTTCCCCGCTTTCAGCCCTTTAAAGTAATCATTTATATCGTATGTATTTTCCTTGCGGCACTCAGTTTGTTCCCGTTCATAATCATGATCGTGAACTCGACACGTTCGACCCCTGAGATTCAGGGTACGGCTGTTTCGCTGATCCCTTCGAGTTACCTCGCAAGGAACTATACGATCCTCACAAGCAAGGATATTTTCGATCCCATCAGAGGTTTCGTTAACTCGATCATCATCTCCACCGGCGCAACACTTTGCTCGGTTTACTTCTCAACTCTCACAGCGTATGCGATCGTTGTTTATGAGTGGAAGGCACGCAGAGGATTCTTTACATTTATCATGGCTATCATGATGATCCCCGGTGTAGTTGTTTCGATCGGTTTCTACAAGATGGTTTATGCGGTTGGTCTTGCAAACAATTTCCTTCCGCTTATCATCCCCGGTATCGCGGCTCCTGCAATGGTATTCTTCATGAGACAGTACATGATCCCCGCTCTGCCTCTTGAGATCATTCAGTCGGCTCGAATCGACGGCGCAGGAGAGTTTTATACCTTCAACAAGATAGCACTTCCCATCATGAAGCCCGCTATCGCAACACAGGGTATCATGGCATTCGTCGGTAACTGGAACAACCTGTTCATGCCTCTTATCCTCCTTACTCAGAAGAAGATGTACACCATGCCTATCATGGTTTCGCTCCTTAAGGGTGATATCTACAAAGTTGAGTACGGTTCGGTTTACCTTGGATTGACCCTCACGGTACTCCCGCTCTTTGTAGTTTACTTCCTGCTTTCGAAGTACATCATAGCAGGTATCGCTGTTGGTTCCGTTAAGGGCTGACAGTCATTCAAAACAGCAAAATTTGAGCAGTCCGCAGTGTGAGAAATCGCGTTGCGGACTCTTTATTTTCCTTAAAAGCCTTGTATCTTTCGGCGTTAAAAGATATAATAATTATGTGCGATTATGCGTGCTCAGTGCGTTTCACACAGATAATAATCACCAAAGAGGTTGGCATGAAGAAGAAAATCTTAATGCTCTCAAGCTCGTGGAACAACGACCTTACACATGAGCTCATTAAAGGTATTTGCGAGAGACTGGGGCAAGACGATGTTGAGCTCCATATCATGAATATCTACGATGTCCTTGAACCTGCCGGGTTCTACCAGAAGGAACTCGAAGTATTTCTGTTGCCCAATCCGTCCAAGTACGACGGTGTTCTTGTTGCGGTCAACAGTGTCGCTTCTATCTCTGTTGTTGATGAGATCCTTGAGAAGGTCAGGAAAGCGAATGCTAAGGTCCTTTGCATAGACAGACGTCACAACGGGCTTCCCAACATCAGCTCCGACAACTACGGCGCCGAGTACAAGATCGTGGATCACCTTATCCAGGTGCATGGTTGCAAGAAGCTCAACTTTGTCGGCGGCCCGGTGAACAACGAAGAGAACCAGCTTCGTTACAGAGCTTTCTGTGATGCTCTCAAGGCGAACGGGATCGAGCCCGAGCCTGAGCGTATCAGGTTCTACGGTTTCCTCCAGCGCGACGGAAAGCTCGCGTACAGGGACTTTAAGAAGCTCGGACTTCATCTCCCCGATGCCGTTGTCTGCGCGAACGACTTTATGGCTCTCGGTTATTGCAACGAGGCTGAGACAGACGGCTACCAGGCACCCGAGGACTTTAAGATCACCGGCTTTGACAATCTTTTTGATGCACAGTTCTACTTCCCGTCGATCACAACCGTAGACCGTGACTATTTCCTTCAGGGCTACGATGCTGCCAACACTCTCATGGAGATGATCGATGGAAAGCACGAAGGAAAGCTTGATTTCTACTCGGGAACCACTGTTAGGCTCAACGAGAGCTGCGGATGTAAGGTCCTTCGTGACTTCCGTAAGGAATTTACGAATGTCTATGTTTCTAAGACCGAAGATGAGTACATCCGAAGTGTACAGCGCCTTATCAGCAGGTACCTGACCAAGTATAATACAGCAGAGAAGCTTCCCGAAGCTCTCGAAGAGTGCAAGAGACACCTCAAACTCTACGATATCTGTCTCTGCATCAATCCCTCCGCTATGGAGATGTACGGTGAAGACGTATTCACCGGATTTGACGAAGTGCTCGACATGTACACAAGTACCGGCGTCGGAAAGATCAGGATAGCAGACCAGCTCTATCCGCCTGAGTGGGCAGACCTTTACGAGTCGAAGATCTACATGTTCTCACCGCTTCACTTCGGTGACATTACTTTCGGATACTGTGTTATCCCCTACGAGGAGAGCTCGTGGAACCTCCTCGACTTCAGAACCTACAGCGAAGCGCTTTCGCAGGCAATGGACAGTATGCATCAGCGTCATGAGGTTGATCTCGTGAACAAGAAACTCAAGGCACTCTACACGCAGGATGCGATGACCGGCCTGTACAACCGTTTTGGTTACGCTACGTTTGCTGAAGAGTTTTATGCTAAGCACAGCGGCAAAGTCTACCTGATCTATGTGGACCTTGACGACCTGAAGATCCTTAACGATACATACGGTCACTCAGTCGGTGATATAGCCATTAACGGCATCGCCGAGGCGATCACGAAGGTAATCCCCGAGGACAGTGTCAAAGTCAGGATGGGCGGTGACGAGTTCCTTGTCATCGCCGAGTACATCAGCGAAGCCGAGATCCTCACCAAGGAGGACCAGATTAAGAGCTACCTCGCAGAGTACTCCAAGAGAGAAGCACTCCCTGTCGAGATCGTTGCCAGCATGGGCCACGTCTGGAACGAGGGAGACGCTTCCGCCAAGTCGCTTGAGAGCCTGGTAAATGAAGCGGACAACAATATGTACAAAATAAAGCAATCAAAGAAACACAGAAGAAGCACGGACTAATATTCGCAAGAGGCCGCTCCCGGACCAAGAGCGGCTTTTGCGCGTAAAGCAACTCATGAAATAGCTGCTTAAGACATGTTTTTGCAAAAGAAAGCTCAGCGAAAGAGCATCTTTCACTGAGAAACATATCAAATGGGCCGTGCAAGCTTGCTTGCAAAGGAGCATTTGATGTGTTTCTCAGAGAGAGGCGAAGCCTCTCGTGCTGAGCTTGCTTGCAAAGACGTATTCTTTTTCTCACACAGTGCCGGGGATTGCCCGGCGTGTCCGAAGGCTGTCTGACGCAGCAAGAGGCCGCTCTTGGTCCGGGAGCAAACATAAAGAATATGAGATCCGTGATCTACTGTTTTGATTGATTGCCGCGATCCCCACACCGAGCGAGCTTGCTCGCGAGGTGTACAAAAAGGAGAATATATGCAGTTACTAACTCTTATCTTAAAAGACGACCGCAACCTCGATCCCATCCTCAAAGAGCTTGCGAACCACGGAGTCAAGGGCGGAACGATCCTTGAAGGACGAGGTATGGGCGAGGAACTCGTCAACATGGAAGACATCCCGATCTTTGGAATGCTCCGCAGAGTCCTCAAAGACGAGGACAAACCATTAAGTAAAGTAGTCCTTTTTGTTGTGAGAGATGAACAGGTCGTAGACGCAAGAGAAACCATAAAGTCGTTTGTCGACCTTAACACCCCCAACTCGGGCATCATGTTCGTGATCCCGATCACATACGTGGAAGGCATTAGTACCAAGGAATAACCATGAATATTTATCTGAATTTGGCAATAGCGCTTGCGTTTGCACTTGCATCCAGCAAGCTTATGAAATTATTGAAACTTCCCAACGTCACGGGTTACCTGATCGCGGGACTTATTGTCGGACCTTATGTTACCGGTCTTATAGACTCTGAAACGATAGCGTCTCTCGGGATAATTCCCGAAACGGCACTTGGGTTTATTGCATTTTCGATCGGTGCGGAGTTCAGACTCTCATACCTCAAAAAGGTCGGAAGCGCACCTCTCGTGATCGCGATCACAGAGTCACTCGGAGCAGTGATCGTGGTTGACGTTGCACTTATCATCGCCGGATACGATATCCCCTTCTCACTGAGCCTCGGTGCGATCGCGGCGGCTACAGCGCCCGCTGCCACGCTCATGGTTGTCAAGCAGTACAAGGCAAAGGGTGAGGTTACGGACACGCTGCTCGCAGTCGTTGCACTCGATGATGCCGTAGCGCTCATGTGCTTCGGTATTTCGGTCGCTGTTGCAAAGAGCATAGCCGGCTCAGAGGGATTCTCCTTCATGGCGATAGCGAATCCTTTTATCGAAATATTCGGAGCAATGCTCCTCGGAGCGGTAGCGGGGATCGTCTTCAGGTTCCTCACTATGCTCTTTACGGGACGCGGCAACAGGCTCGCGATAACATATGCGCTTGTATTTACATGTGTCGGAGTCGGAAACCTTCTGGGACTCTCGTCGCTTCTGGCATGTATGGTGATGGGTGCGGTTTTCTGCAACACATCAAAGAACAGCGATGTTGTTTTCGAACAGACGGATCGCATGACTCCTCCGCTTTACATGCTCTTCTTCTTTATCTCGGGAGCACAGCTTGATATCTCGATACTTCCGAGTATCGGTATCATCGGAGTGATCTACATCGTGGCGAGAGTGATCGGTAAGATCGGTGGCGCGATGTTTGGAGCAGCGGTATCACATTCATCGAAAAATGTCAGAAATCATCTGGGCTTTATGCTCGTCCCGCAGGCCGGAGTTGCGATAGGTCTTGCTGCCACCGCCATGACGGCGGTTCCCGAGTACGGTCCGACGATCAGGACGGTGATCCTTTGCGGAACGGTTATATATGAGCTTACCGGTCCGCTGATCACTAAGATAGCGCTTAAGAAATCCGGCGAGATAACCGCTTAAAGGGGAAACGCTGTGAAGGATTCCCGGCCGGTAAACAGCAGTTAAAGAGGAGATTTTATGGACACGATCAGAAAATCCTTAATCGGAAAACACACGCTGCTTTTATTCACGCTGTTATCGGCTTTTTGCGTTTTTTTATTGTCCGGCTGTACGGGAACAGCCGAAGAAATGCCTGTTATTGCCGAAACAGGCGCACCGGAAAGCAAAACACAGTCTTATGACTCAAAAGACGGCGCGGACGGAGCGGAGATCGCTGTTTCTCCCGAAAATAAGAAGGCGGTCGAATTAAATAAAGAGGACATAAACCGCGCTGACGTTGCCGAATCGGACAATCCTGCGAGTAATTCGTCCTCTGATACGCGAGATGCCACACTACCCGAAAATGACGTGAACCGCGCGGATCCGGAAGAAAAAGCCGGAAGCACGGAAAGACCGGATGATCGGGTCGATCCGGAGCAGACATCGGAAACGGAATCGTGGACCGCTGAGGAAAGAGCGGTTCCCACCGCTCAAGAGGATGAAACAAAAAAATCGGACACAAACGGAACCGGTATCGTTCTTTCAGCCAATGACGATTCGACATGGAACAACAGCTTTCTGTTGTTCCTGCCCCAATTTAACGGTGGGATCGAGGAGGGCAGAGTCTGCGAGGAAACTTTTGATCACATCATTATCGGAGGCATAGAATCAAAGCGCATGGTCGAAGACTACGTTGAAGACGTCAAATCCGCGGGATTTGATGTTGAAGCGGATTATGTGGATCATAACGGCGAGATTGATTTTCATGCATATAACAGCGACGGATGGTACGTGACTGTCGATTATGATATAAAAACCGGAAAAGCCGATATAGGATGCGGCTTCTTTAAAGAGGAGAAGGAGAAAGATGCGGGAAGCTATTTCCCGGAAGAAATTCTTGCAATCCTTCCCATGCCTGAAATCGGAACCCTTTCGGGGGGCAGGGCGGACGGCGACAGTCCTTATGCGCTGTTCGAAGGATGCACTCTCGGTGATGCGCATGAATATGCCGATGCCCTAAGGCAGGCGGGCTTTGACAAGGAAGCGGTTGAAGGCGAAGCAAACGATCTTTGCTGGTACTGCGCAAAGGATGCCGAAGGCTTGATCTGTGATATGCAATACGCGGACGGTATCATAATGATAGGCTGCGAGAAAAAAGAAGAATAAAAGAGAAATATTGCTCCGGAAGTTATAAAATTAATTCTACAAGAGGTTTAGGTATGCAGAAATACGACGGCAGCGAAATAGTCGTTTTGAAGGGTCTCGAGGCGGTAAGAAAACGCCCCGGTATGTACATAGGAAGCACAGGAAGCCGCGGGCTTCATCATCTTATTTGGGAAATTCTCGATAACGGAATTGATGAACATCTCGCGGGATTCTGTAATGAAATAGAGGTGACCGTCGAAAAAGACGGCGCTGTTTCGGTGACCGATCATGGACGAGGCGTTCCTGTGGACATTCATCCCACGGAGCACATTCCCACGGTCAGGGTTGTTTATACCGTCCTTCACGCAGGCGGTAAATTCGGTAATTCTGTCTATAAAGTCTCGGGCGGACTCCATGGTGTCGGAGCTTCCGTTGTCAATGCGCTCTCGCGCAAAATGATCGTCGAAGTAAAGAGGGACGGTCAGATCTTCAGAGATGAATATGAAAACGGCGGTCATCCGGTCGTCGAACTCGAAAAAGGTCTTCTGCCGGTAGCCGGTCGTACAACGAAGAACGATACGGGCACCAAGGTTACTTTTTATCCCGATCCCACGATTTTCGACACGGTCGAATTCAAGGACGATATTATTGCAAAAAAGCTTAAAGAAACAGCTTTCCTCAATAAAGGGCTTAAGCTTAAATTCACGGATAAAAGATCGGGCTACAGCGAAACTTTTATGGAAAATGAAGGTATCCGCAGCTTCGTTCGTTACATATGCCGCGACCAGAACACGATAATGAAGGATCCCGTTTATATCGAGGGCAAAAGCGGGGAGATCGAGGTAGAAGTATCCTTCATGTACACCGACGGATTTTCTGAACAGATCAATTCGTACTGTAACTGCATCAACGTTGTTGACGGAGGAACGCTTGTGACGGGATTTAAGTCCGGTCTGACGAGAGTGCTCAATCAGTACGCGAGAGAACTCGGGGTTCTGAAGGAAAAGGATGATAATTTCGACGGTCGCGATATCCGAAACGGAATCGTCGCAATCGTATCGATCAAACATCCCGATCCCCAGTTCGAGGGGCAGACCAAGACAAAGCTCGGCAACAACGATGCGAAGGCAGCGGTTGAGGATGTGTTTGTCAGCGAAGTAACAAGGTACTTTGATAAGAATGTTGAGATACTGAAAGCCATTCTCGATAATTCGATGCGCTCCTACAATGTCCGCAGAGCAGGTGACAAGGCGAGAAATGCGGTCCTCAAGCAGCTCGGTGATGTTGACACAAGAAGCAAACTCGCCGCATGTACTTCAAAGAAGGCTGAGGAATGCGAAGTTTATATCGTTGAGGGAGATTCCGCGGGAGGTACCGTTAAAACGGCGCGAGACAGAAGAACTCAGGCTGTTCTTCCGCTGAGAGGAAAGATAATTAACGTTGAGAAGGCAACCCTTGAAAAAATCCTCCTCAACAATGAGATAAAGTCGATGATCGCTTCGTTCGGTTGCGGGATCGGTGATGATTTTGATATTTCAAAGCTTCGGTATGACAAGATCATAATCCTCACGGATGCCGATGTGGACGGCGCACATATCTCGACGCTGCTCCTTACGTTTTTCTACCGGTTTATGCCCCAACTCATTTATGAGGGGAAGATTTACAGGGGATTACCGCCTCTTTACAGGGTAGAATATGAAACCGTCAAGTCCGGAAAAACGAAAAAACAGTCGGAATATCTTTTTAATGACGCAGCCTTGGAGCGCTTCAGAGAGTCAGGCAAGAAAATCATATCGCTGCAGCGATATAAAGGTCTCGGAGAAATGGATGCGCAGCAGCTTTGGGAAACCACACTCGATCCGGCCCAGAGAGTTCTTGCGCAGGTAAGCATAAACGACGGTGTTGAGGCCGATGAGGTTACTTCGCTGCTGATGGGCAGCAACGTACCTCCGCGCCGAGAATTCATCATGACCGAGGCCGGGGATGCAAACCTTGATATAACCTGATGTTGAATATGAGCAGTAAGCAGGAGTTTTGATATGAGTAATAAACAGGAGCAATTTGTACAGCTTGATTTTGCTGAAGAGATGAGGACATCTTTCAGGGATTATGCCCTTAGTGTCATCATCTCCAGAGCCATCCCCGACGTGAGAGACGGCTTGAAGCCTGTACAAAGAAGGATTCTCTATGCTATGAACGAGCTGGGGCTTTCGCCTGATAAGCCTCACAGAAAAAGCGCGAGGATCGTCGGTGATACAATGGGTAAATATCACCCGCACGGCGACAGCTCGATCTATGAAGCGCTTGTTCATATGGCGCAGGATTATTCGCTCAATGTGCCTCTTGTGGACGGACACGGCAATTTCGGCTCGATAGACGGTGACGGAGCCGCAGCTATGCGTTATACGGAGGCAAGACTCTCTCCGGGAGCGATGAGGATGCTTGAAAGCCTTGAGCGCGGTATCGTTCCGTTTATGCCGAATTTTGATGAGAATGAAAAGGAACCTACGGTTCTTCCGGCTCAGATCCCGAATCTTCTTATTAACGGTACGACAGGTATCGCCGTCGGTATGGCGACAAATATCCCTCCTCATAATCCGGGGGAGGTGATCGATGCCTGCATCGCGCTTCTTGATAAGCCTGAGATCACTAACAGAGAACTTCTTAAACATGTAAAAGGTCCGGATTTCCCGACGGGAGGCCTGATCGTAAATGCCGGTGACATACCGGCGATATATGAGACCGGCGAAGGAAAGATCCGTGTTCGCGCTCTTACTCACATGGAGAAGGGAGAATACGGGCGGACAAATATCGTTGTTACGGAGATTCCGTACACCGTTTCGGGAAACAAGGTAAAGCTTGTAGAGGCACTTTCGGCGCTCATGAGAGATAAGGTCTTTGACGAGATCTACGATGTTCGTGACGAGTCTTCAAAGGAAGGCATCCGATTGGTCATCGAAGTCAAAAAGGACAGGGATGCCGAAAATCTCCTGAACGGTCTTTTCAAGAAAACGCCGCTCGAGGATACGTACAGTGTTAATCTCCTTGCGGTTAAGGAAAAACAGCCCATTGTATTTGACCTCAGGGGCATGATAGCGGAATTCGTCGCATTCAGGAAGGAACTGACGATCCTTGAACATAAGGATCTGCTTGAAAAGGCAAAAGACAGGGAAGAGATAGTTTCCGGTCTTCTCCGCGCGACAGACATCATTGATCTCATAATCGAGATTCTGAGAGGCAGCAAGAGCGTTAAACAGGCAAAGGACTGCCTGACGCACGGTGATGTCACCGATATAGTATTCAAATCCGAAAAATCGCGCATGATGGCATTTAAACTTGATTTCACGATGAAACAGGCAAATGCGATCCTCGCTATGCCTCTTTCGAGGTTGATCGGGCTTGAAATGCAGAAGCTTGTTGACGAGCATGATGAGCTTCTCGGCAAGATTGCCGCTTATGAAGAAGTGCTTGGGAGCGAGAGCGCTCTGAGAAATGTTATAAGAGAGCGGCTTAAGACCATTAAAAAGGAAATCGGATATCCCAGAAGGACAAAGATCGACGAGATAGCTCTCGGCGATTATGTCGAGGAAGTCAAGATCGAGGAGCTTGCTGTTCTGATCGACAGATTCGGATACACCAAGTGTATTGATGAGCAGACCTTCCAGAAGGCAACACCCGAACAGCTCGCGGAATTCGTCCATATCGTGCACATGAAGAGCGACGGCGTGCTCTGCATTTTTACCGACGCCGGTAACCTAAACCGCGTGAAAGCGGAAAAGATCCCACGCGCGAGGCTTAAGGAAAAAGGAACGCTCATTCATAATCTGTGCAAGATCGACGAAGAAGAAGCTGTGCTTTACGGTTCGTTTGAAGAAGTGTTTGACAGTCTTTTACTGTTTACGACGGCAAGCGGCGCCATAAAGCTCACCTCCGGAATCGAATTTGAAACGGCGAGACTGCAGATGGCATCGACAAAGCTGTCCGACGGGGACAGGGTTGTTTCTGTCAGCATTATTGGAGCGAGCGAAGCGGTAGATCCCGCCTCACGTGTGATTGTTGTAACGAAAAAGGGCATGGGTGCGGTATTCCCGCTTTCCGAAGTGCCTGAGTTAAAGAAGACAGGACGGGGAGTCAGGAGTATAACGCTCGGTACGGGAGATGCCGTCGAAGGTGCGGCAGTCATCCGCCAGGGTACGGAACGCGTGAAGATTGCGGGCAGGACGATCGATTGCACCAAGATGCGCTGCAGGCAGAGGGGCGGCAAAGGTACCAAGGTTACATTTATTAAAGATTAAAAAGAACGGTTTCACTAAAACGGCATATTATCATCGGAAAGGAATCGGAAATGAAAAAAGTAATAACTTACGGAACATATGACCTTTTACATGTCGGTCACATAAATCTTCTTCGCCGCGCGCGGGAACTCGGCGACTACCTTGTTGTTGTGGTTTCGTCGGACGAATTCAATGCGATCAAGGGAAAGAAGGCATATTACAGCTTTGAGGACAGAAAGAAGATCCTTGAGGCCATCAGATATGTTGACGAAGTACTTCCCGAATACACGTGGGAGCAGAAGATCGATGATGTGGTGAAAAACAACATCGATGTGTTCGTCATGGGCGATGATTGGAAGGGAAAGTTTGATTTTCTTAAAGATTATTGCGAGGTGGTTTATCTTCCGAGAACGGAGGGGATCTCCACTTCAAAAATTAAGGAAGACCTCGGGTTGTCGCAGCCGCAGCTCTAGTTTCTTTCGAATTTGCAAAGTTTTTTTGAAAATGATATAAAGTTTTTTTTCGGTACGCCCG